>ENA-UERM01000002-UERM01000002.1-human-gut-metagenome-genome-assembly--contig:-NODE-2-length-217424-cov-11.777646_pt1 | contig 217424 bp, 193 predicted proteins | sample MGYA00242983_ERZ507983 | MGnify/ENA primary metagenome ERZ507983 (study PRJEB26167, sample SAMN06115432) | human gut metagenome | host: Homo sapiens | place: China:Shanxi | collected 2015-04-29...
GCAATGGGATTTTTGCCTGCTGACCCATGTTTTCGTACGGTCAGCGCAGTAAATGCGCAGACCTACTGAACAGTTACGGTTATTCTATAATTCTTTTTTTGTTTCTTTAACTTTTCTTGATTTTTACAACTTATAATTTAGAGTGTTCCATCCATCTTATGAATCACACTCCATAATACCCGCTTCCGCCGCTAATTCCTGCAGAATATGTTCCAGCACGCGTTCCCGGTCATTATCAAATTCCGGCAAATATAAGAAACGCACGTCGCGTTCCCGCCGGAACCAGGTAAGCTGACGTTTCGCAAAATGGCGCGTATCGCGTTTTAGGATATTGACCGCTGTCTCCAACGACATTTCGCCATTTAAATATGCCAGAATTTCTTTATATCCAAGTCCCTGCATCGCCACTGAATCACGCCTGCAGCCCATCGCCTGCAGCTGCCTCACTTCCTCGACCAATCCCTCTTCCATCATCTCATCGATCCGCTTCTCGATCCGCTCATAGAGAACTGTCCGATCGGTATTTAATACATAATAGAAGAAATGGTACGGTGAAGTCTTTGCCCGCTCCGCCTCATTGTGGGCAGAAATCTTCTCGCCCGTCTGCTCATAATATTCCAGCGCGCGGATCACACGTTTTACATTGTTTGCGTGGATCGCCTCCGCCGATTCTGGATCGACCGCCCGCAGACGCTCATGCAGGACTTCTGCCCCCTGTTCGGCTGCCAGGCGTTCCATCTCCTCCCGAAACTGCGTATTTTCGTCGATCTGGGTGAAATCAATATCATTGAGCAGTGCCTGAATATAAAAGCCGGTTCCACCTGCCACGATCGGAATTTTTCCGCGGCTGTAAATATCTTCCGCCGCCGCGCGGGCAAGCGCCTGAAACCGCACGACATTGAAATCCTCAGTCGGCTCTAAAATATCGATCAGATGGTGCGGCACACCGTCCATCTCCTCCAGGCGTATCTTTGCCGTACCGATATCCATGTGGCGGTACACCTGCATCGAATCCGCGCTGATGATCTCGCCACCGATCCGCCTGGCGAGCTGAATGGACAGCGCCGTTTTTCCGACTGCCGTCGGTCCGGTCAGGACAATCAGGGGCTTTTTTTCAGCCGCTTGTTCCAGATTTCCCATAAGACTTTCTCTCCTTTTAATGGGTTATACAATCCGTTTGAATTTCTTCTCCAACTCATATTTGCTCATCGATATGATCGTTGGGCGTCCATGTGGGCACGCATACGGATTTTTGAGTTCCAGAAGCTCATCGATCAGCTTGTCCGCTTCGGCAAATGATAATGTGTGATTGCCCTTGACCGCCGCCTTACACGACATCGTCGCCACACGCTCATTGATGAGATCCGGGGTTCCGCTTCCATTGCCCTCCGCCAGATCGTCGATCATCTCCATCAGAAGCTCGCGTTTTGCGACGGAAAAGAGGTTCGCCGGAACGGCACGCACCGCGTACTCCTTGCCGCCAAACGGCTCAATCTCAAATCCGATCGAGGTAAAATGTTCCATATACTGCTCTAATTTGAGCTGCTCACTGCTGTTGAGACTCAAAATGATCGGCGGATCGATCATCTGGGAGGTGTACTCCCTCTTTTGAAGGGATGCCATCGTCCGCTCATAGAGGATTTTCTCATGCGCCGCATGCTGATCAATGATGTACAGATTATCATGATACTCCACCAGCCAGTATGTGTCAAACAGCTGTCCAATCAGGCGGTGGTTCGCACGCGCCGGTTTGGTCAGGAGTTTATCTTCAAACAGATCCATCTGACGGGGCTTTTCAGATGGGGCGGACTGGGTCGTTCCCGTTGAAACAGATGCAGGAGATGCAGTTTGCCCCGCTGAAGCTGAGATGGATTCGCTGGAAGGCGCTGATGTGGCCGGCTCTGGCAGATCTGACTCTGTATTAATTGAAACATTTTCAACTCTGCCGGTTGTGTCGGTTCTTCCAAACACTTCATCGAACCGCCCCGTTCCTGACACAGCCGCATTTGATCCGCTGCCGTTTTCAGCCCCATATCCCGGCACATCTTCCGAGACCGACATCATTTCTGCCTGCGACGCCCCCAGACGTTTCGTCTCAAACGGTTCCGGATGTTCCTCACGGATACGGACTGGTTTTAAGGACGGACGGCTGCCCTGGCTGCTTTCCATCTTTCTGGTTGGAAGCTCCGGCAGCACTCCCTTTTCCAGCCCCGGAATCTTCAGCTCTTTCTCTGCATTCTTCTCATTCTCCAGCGAAACCGCCGGAATCAGTTCCCGGTTAGCGAGTGCCATCGCAATCGTATGGTAGACCGTCCGGTAGATCTGTTCGCCGTCCCTGAAACGGATCTCCATCTTCGCCGGATGGACGTTGACGTCAATATACGACGGATCGATCGTAAATTGCAGCATCGTAAATGGATACTTGTGCTGCATCATGAACGGTTTATATGCGTCCTCGATCGCCTTTCCGATGATACTGCTCTTGATATAGCGTCCGTTGATGAAATAATTTTCATACGTGCGGTTGCCGCGCGCGATCAGCGGCTTACCGATGAAGCCGCCTACCCGGATCGGATCAGCTCCGGCATCCACCTCAATCAGGTTTGCCGTGATCTCGCGTCCAAAGACCGCATAAATTATATCTTTTAAGTTATGATTTCCAGAGGTATGGAGACGGCTCTGGTTGTTATTGATGAAACGGATGGAGATTTCCGGATGCGACAGGGCAATCTTTTCGACTAAATCTGCCACATGGGACCCTTCTGTCGCCGGCGTCTTTAAAAACTTCCGGCGTACCGGTGTATTGTAGAACAGATCTCTGGCGATAAAGGTCGTACCTTCCGGCGCACCGACCTCCTCCAGTCCCAGTTCCTCGCCGCCCTCGATGCGGTAACGGGAACCGCTGATCGAATCGTTTGTTTTCGTGATCAGTTCCACCTTCGCCACCGACGCGATCGACGCCAGCGCCTCGCCGCGGAACCCTAACGATGCCACCTGAAACAAATCCGACGCCGTCCGGATCTTGCTGGTCGCATGGCGCTTAAATGCCAGTGGGATCTCCTCGCGTACAATGCCGCTTCCGTTATCCGTCACCCGGATCGTCTGCAGACCGCCGCCCTGAATCTCCACCGTGATCGCCGTCGCCTTCGAATCGATCGCATTTTCCAAAAGCTCCTTGACAACCGACGCCGGCCGTTCAATGACCTCGCCGGCTGCAATCTGATTGATTGTATTGGAATCCAAGACCTGAATCGCAGCCATCTATCTCCTCCACATCCTTCCTAAACTCTTTTTTACTGGTGCATCCACCGGTTTTTCAGCTTCGCCTGCAGCTTATCTAATGTATTGAGCGCATCCAGCGGAGACATCCGGTTTACTTCCAGTTCCATGATCTCCTTGATGATATCGTCCTCATTGACCGTGTCAAAGATCGACATCTGCTGCAGATCTACCTCGTCCGGTTTTGCCACCTTTTTGCGCGTCTGGGTTCCCGGACCATTTTCTGCAATCTCCTTCGCACGCGCTGTAATGTCGGCATCGCTCAACTCTTCCACCAGTTCTTTTGCCCGATCGATGACCGGAGCCGGAACGCCTGCAAGCTTCGCCACCTGGATGCCGTAGCTCTTATCGGCGCCACCCTTCACGATTTTACGCAAGAAGACGATATCGTCGCCCTGTTCCTTGACCGCGATACAGTAGTTGTTGACGCCGCTTAAGGTTCCTTCCAGCTCTGTCAGTTCATGGTAATGTGTCGCAAACAGCGTCTTAGCACCCAGAATCTTCGTATTACTAATATACTCCACAACCGCCCAGGCGATCGAAAGGCCGTCGAAGGTACTCGTACCGCGCCCGATCTCGTCGAGAATCAGAAGGCTGTTTTTCGTCGCATTCCGCAGGATATTCGCAACCTCGGTCATCTCCACCATGAAGGTACTCTGACCGGATGCCAAATCATCCGAAGCGCCCACACGGGTAAAAATACGGTCGCAGAGACCGATATCCGCCTCATCCGCCGGGACGAAGCTTCCGATCTGCGCCATCAGCGTGATCAGCGCCGTCTGACGCATATAAGTTGACTTACCAGCCATGTTCGGACCGGTAATGATCGAAATCCGGTTCTTTCCGTTGTCTAAATATGTGTCATTGGCGACAAACATCTCGCCGCCCATCATGCGCTCTACGACCGGATGACGTCCGTTTTTGATGCGGATGATGCCCTTTTCGTTGATATGAGGTTTCACGTAATTGTAACGCGTCGCCACCACCGACAGAGACGCCAGCACATCCGTCATCGCGATCGCACGGGCGGTACTCTGAATCCGGTTTACCTCGCCCGCGATCTGGTCGCGCACCTGGCAGAACAGATCATATTCCAGAGAAACCAGCTTGTCCTCGGCGCCGAGAATGATATCTTCCAGCTCTTTCAGCCGGTCGGTCGTATAGCGCTCTGCGTTTGTCAGGGTCTGTTTACGGATGAAATAATCCGGCACCAGATCCTTAAAGGAATTAGTCACCTCAAAATAATAGCCAAATACCTTATTGAACTTGACTTTCAGGTTTTTGATGCCTGTCTTTTCGCGCTCGCTCTGCTCTAACTGTGCCAGCCAGTCTTTTCCTTCTGTCTTTGCATGACGCAGACGGTCTGCCTCCTCATGGTAGCCTTCCTTGATGATGCCGCCCTCGCGCACCGTGATCGGCGGCTCTTCCACGATCGCCTTGTCAATCAGTTCCTTCAAATCTGCCAGTGGGTCCAGAGCGGTTTCCAGGTTTTTAAGCAGCTCGCCTGAAAACTCCTTCAAAATCTGTTTGATATACGGAAGCATCGCCAGTGAATTGCCAAACGCGATGAGATCGCGCGGATTTGCCGTCCGGTAACTGATGCGTCCGATCAGACGTTCGAGATCGTAGATCGGATTCAGATATTCGCACAGCTCCTCGCGGCTGATATAGTTCATGTTCAGCTCTTCGATCGCATTCTGGCGGCGCAGGATCTCCTCCCGGCTGATGAGCGGCTGCTCCACAAGTGTCCGCAGCATACGGGCGCCCATCGCCGTTTTCGTCTTATCAAGCACCCAGAGAAGTGTTCCTCGCTTCTGCTTTTCCCGGAGCGTCTCTGTAAGCTCCAGGTTCCGGCGCGTGGACGTATCCAGCATCATAAACTGTCCGGTCGTATAGACAGTCAGGCGCGTCAGGTGTTCCAGTGTATTTTTCTGCGTCTCATACAGATACTGCAGGACAGCACCCGCCGCGATCGCGCCCGTCTCATAGTCTGCCAGTCCCAACGCTTCCAGGTGCTCTACATGAAAATGTTCCCGCAGGATTCTCCGGCAGGAATCATCAGAAAAGAACCGATTTTCAAGTGCTGAGATCACGGCGTTTAACCGTACTTTCAAGTCCTCTAAATCGATTCCTGACATGTAAAAAGCCTCGTTGCAGATAAGCTCCGACGGCGAAAATTTATAAATTTCATCTAACAGACTGCGCTCGTTGCGAACCTCCGTCACAAGATAGTCGCCCGTGCTGACATCAACCGTCGAAACGCCGAATACACCGTCTATGTATACAATTCCCATCAGGTAATTGTTTTTTGATTCCTCCAGAACCTGTGAATTTGTCAGGGTTCCCGGCGTCACCACCCGGATTACCTCCCGCTTCACAAGTCCCCTTGCCTGTTTCGGATCCTCCATCTGCTCTGCGATGGCGACCTTATAGCCCTTCTGGACGAGACGGCTCAAATAACCCTCTACGGCATGATAAGGAACACCGCACATAGGCGCGCGTTCCTCCAGTCCGCAGTCTTTTCCAGTCAGGGTAAGTTCCAGTTCTTTCGAAACAGTCTGGGCATCCTCAAAAAACATCTCATAGAAATCGCCAAGACGATAAAACAGAATACAGTCCGGATACTGTTTTTTCGTCTCCAGATAATGAGTCATCATTGGTGAAAGTGCCACAATTTACCTCTCTTCATCGCGATCCGCCCGTTTTCCGGCACTTCACTCATCTGAATGCCAGACCGGACAGACCGCTGTCGTTTTATTTTAGTTGAATTTCGGATCCGTCGGATCCCAGGTCTGCTGATCGGAGATCGGTACCAGCTCCGGCTTATCAAATGGAGATGCTACATTGGCATCCTCGTATACCTGTACAGTCGTTCCCAGATGGCAGTTATCATATACCCACTTGGAGTTTCTACAGTTCAGGCGTACACAGCCTAAAGAACGGGAAACACCCAGACCATTATAGCCGACGGTCAGAAGGTTATTCTCATTCGGGGTTGCGTATGTAATCGAATGGAACAGGAATCCCTGTGTGATACGGGTTGCATACTGGGTGTAAGTATCATTTACCATCAGTCTCCAGCGATATTTCTCCGGTGTCTTGAAAGTTCCAATCGGTGTATCATCACCGACGGAGGTCAGCATCGCTTTCACTGGAATAATATATCCGTTATTGCCGTCTTTTGCATAAACCGTCAGGCAGTTCAGTGTCTTATTTACCTTCAGGAGATAATCGGACTGCTTGCCAATCAGGCTGTCTACGTCCTGAACCAGACGACCGCAGGAGTCAAAGTAGAACTTGTAACCATCGATATACTGCCAGCCGGTCTTTGCATAGCCATTTTCAAAATAATAACGTACAAAGTCATCGGAAAGCCAGCCGTTATATACGCTTCCGTCCTCATTGAACATAACCGTTGCATTTTCTGCTACGCTCAGTCTGCCGGAAGCAGCTGATTTGTAGCGCGGTGCTGCACTCTGCGGACCTGCGCTTCCCTTCGGAACTAATACGACTTCAATCGAAAGGATCTTCTCGCCGATATCCACGGTACCAGCCACTTCGCCGTTCTTCGCATATCCCATCTTGCCCTGACCGCTGGATGTAACGCTATAGTAAACATCGTACATCTTCTCAGCCTGACCGGAAAGCTGAATCTGGATCGCCTCTACCCAGCTTCCAGAACCAACCACACCGGTCTGGATGCCGTCATGGTACCACCACAGATAACCGCCTGTGTTGGTATATGCACGATAGGACACGCCGCCGATCCCCTCAAAGTTTTTCAAATCCATCGCAAATGCAGAAATATCGCCTTCCGCATTATACAGATAATTGACGCCGACATGAAGTGCCGTGTTCTCATCCTGCTGCCCGGTTCCCTGGTTGAACTGCTCTGCCGATGTTGACGAACCGGTGTTTGGCATACCGACTGTACCGTTTGCAATGTCATCTGCCGGTCCTGCATATGCGACAGAAGCACTTCCTGCCAGCATGCAGGCTGACAGCAGAACCGTCAATCCTTTATAATGCTTTTTCATAAATTTATCCTCCTTAATCTACCAGGGATCCCATATAGTAAAATCCCTTGGATTCCTTCAGATATACTTTAACAATTTTACCAATCAGCTCTTTTCCACCTGGGAAATGAACGATTGTGTTATTGGACATACGTCCGGTTACCAGTCCCTCCACGTGACTGTCCGGTTCCTCCACCAGAACCTCCTGCACCGTATGGACATCTCGTCCACAGACCTGTGCAGAAATCGCCTGTACCTCTGCGAGCAGACGGTCGAAACGTTCTTTGACAACTTCTTCTGGAACCTGATTTTCCATCGCTGCCGCCGGAGTTCCGGTGCGCTTCGAATAAATAAAGGTAAATGCGCTGTCGTAGCGGACTTTCCGCACAACCTCCAGTGTCTCCTCGAAATCTTCCTCCGTCTCTCCCGGAAATCCAACGATGATATCCGTCGTCAGGGAAATATCCGGTACCGCCTTGCGGATGCGCTCTGCCAGTTCCAGATACTGCTCCTTCGTGTAATGGCGGTTCATCTTCTTTAGGATCTCGCTGCTGCCCGACTGAAGCGGCAGATGCAGATGGCGGCAGATCTTCTTGGAAGATGCCATCACTTCGATCAGCTCATCCGACAGATCCTTCGGATGGGAGGTCATGAAACGGATCCGTTTAAGCCCCTCAATCCGCTCTACCCGGCGCAGAAGTTCTGCAAAGGTAATTGGAGATTCCAGGTTCTTTCCGTAGGAATTGACATTCTGCCCTAACAGCATGATCTCCACGACGCCGTTCTTAACCAGCTCTTCAATCTCACGGATGATGTCCTCCGGCGCACGGCTGCGCTCGCGTCCGCGCACATACGGGACGATGCAATAGCTGCAGAAATTGTTGCAGCCAAACATGATATTAACGCCAGACTTAAATGTATATTTGCGCTCCGACGGCAGATCCTCAACGATCTTATCAGTTCCTTTCCAGATATCGATGACCATCTTCCCCGTCTCAAAGCGCTGTTCCAGCAGCTCTGCCAGTTTATATACATTGTGCGTACCGAAAATCAAGTCCACAAAGCGGTAGCTCTTCTTTAATTTCTCTACAACCTCCGGCTCCTGCATCATGCAGCCGCAGAGTGCGATCATCATGTGCGGATTCTTTTTCTTGAGGCTGTGAAGATACCCTAAACGTCCATACACGCGCAGGTTCGCATTTTCACGGACTGTACATGTATTGTAGAGGACGAAATCCGATTCCTCACTGGTTCCTTCCACAAATCCTGCTTCCAGCAGAATACCGAGAAGCTTTTCTGAATCGTGTGCATTCATCTGACATCCAAACGTCGAGATAAAGCAGGTCAGCGGACGCCCCAGTTTGTCCGAAATCTCCTGTACCTTCTGGCGGCAGAGTGCCATATAATACTGCTGGCGCTCCGGTTCCTGCTGCGGTACACCGCCCACCGGAATCTGACATTTGTCAGACACAAACACGCCTGCTGCGGATTCGGACGAATCGTTTGTATGTAAATCCATAAATTGTATTGCTCCTTACTATTCTTTCATTATCCTAATAATCCTAATATTTCATACATTAGATAATATTACTATATGGTGCTCATTTTCGCAAGTCCCATTCCTGCCAGAATCCTTTCCAGTTTCTTACAAAATATTCCGGTTCATGTATCTGGAAGCAAAAACAGAGTTTACCACACGGCTGCTCTGTTCCTGTATGCCTTTGATATGTTTCTGCTTCGCGCGAGTGCGCCAGACATTACAAAACTTTAATTGTCTGCTCCGGTGTCACAATATATGCCATTTTTTTATCGTGCTTTTCGGTTTCAAATGCCGGAAACAACTGGAATCCATAGCAGAGTCCCACCGCCATATGATCCGGTTCTGCCGCAAAAAAGCGGTCATAATACCCCGCCCCATAACCGATGCGGTTTCCATCCTTGGAAAACCCTACGCCAGGCGTGATCACCAGCGCTTTCGGCGCATCTGCCTCCTGACATCCGTCCGCCGGTTCCGGGATGCCATATGCCCCCGTCACAAGCTGACACCGATCTGTGACATAGAAAAAACGCATCTCACGCCCAAACACCCGCGGCAGCGCCACCCGGCAGCCGCGTTTTAACAGCTCGTCAATCAAATATTCCGTACTTGCCTCACCGCGCACACTCGTATAGGCATACACTGCCGTCCCGGCTGATGGAAAGAAGGGGTGGAGACGTTCTAACAATGCCTCATCCCATCGTTGTTTTTCTTCTGGCAGCAGAGTCCCGCGTTTTTGAAGGACATATGCGCGAACCTCCTGTTTTGATATCTGCGATCCAGATGAATGAATAACCATCTCTTCTACCCTTCAATTAATTCTTCGTATCCGTAACGCCGCCGTATTTCTTACCCAGATCCGTAATAGAACCGTCTTTCTCTTTAATCAGTATCGAATTTAACTGTCCTCGCATATTTCCACGGATTGACTCAATGTACTCCTTCCGAAGCGCTGCCTGCTCTTTTTTCTCTTCTTCGGTCAATCCAACTGCCTGGCTCTTATGATATAACGTATTAATACGGTCAATTCTTTCCTGTTTCATCTATCATTTCTCCTCTTATAATGCTTGTTTCTTCGCAGCTACAGGCAGACATCCTTACTATAAAGCCTAAAGCCGCTGAACCATTCTCTCTCACAATTTAATTTTGGGGATAGCATACTTCGCGATAATTGCCTCTGCCGTCTTCATCCCATCCATCGCCGCCGAGGTAATGCCGCCCGCATATCCAGCGCCTTCGCCGCATGGGTAGATGCCCGCGATCGTGCTGCTCTCCATCGTCGCGTGGTCACGCGGAATCCGCAGCGGCGAGGAGGTCCGGCTCTCTACTCCGGCAAAAACCGCATCCTCGCGGTCAAAGCCATGAATCACATGTCCAAAATGTTCCATTCCCTCTAACATCGCTGCCGAAAGCACTTCCGGCAGCACCTCCCGCAGATTTCCAAATGCAAACTGCCCTTCAAACTGTGGTGTCACTGCTCCAAATCCCGTTGAAATCCGGTTTTCCCGGAAATCTCCATAAAGCTGTACCGGGATTTTTCCGCCGCCGCAGCGGTATGCCGCTTCCTCCAGCTGACGCTGGAACGTCACGCCGCCAAGTGTGCCCGGCTGTGGAAAATCCTCCGGTGTAACGGTCACAATCAGGGCGCTGTTTGCGTTTGCACCGGCACGATCATGGTTGCTCATGCCGTTGATTGCCAGCCGTCCCGGCTCTGAGGATGCATCCACAACAAAGCCGCCCGGACACATACAGAAAGAATACACGCCCCTGCCTCCGGAGGTCTGTGCCGTCAGCTTATAGCTGGCCGCCCCCAGATTCCCGGCTTCTTCCCGTCCGTACTGGCTTAAGTTGATCTGCGTCTGTGGGTGCTGGATCCGCAGTCCCACCGCAAATGCCTTTGCCTGCATGTCGAGCGGTTTCTCTGCCAGCATCGCAAACGTATCGCGGGCGCTATGCCCGATCGCCAGCACCAGTGCCGATGCCGGAATCTCCTCCACCGTCCGTCCTGCCTCCGACGTGCCTTTACGGGCACTAACGCGGATGGAACACAAATGACCATTCTGTGTCTCAAAGTCCTCCAGACGGCAGCCAAACCGTACCTCACCGCCCAGGCTCTCTATCTCACTTCGAATATTCTTTACCACCGTCCGCAGAACATCCGTTCCAACGTGCGGCTTGTTCACATAGGTAATTGTCGGATCCGCGCCCGCCTGCGCCAAGATTTTCAGCACTTCCTTATTCCGCCCAGACGGATCCTTGACCAGCGTATTCAGCTTTCCATCTGAAAACGTACCGGCACCGCCCTCGCCGAACTGCACATTGCACTCCGGATCCAGCGTTCCATCTGTCCAATAACGTGCAACCGCCTTTGCACGGCTGTCCGCATCCAGCCCCCGTTCCAGAATAAGCGGGCGATATCCGGCACGCGCCAACATCAGACCACAAAACATACCTGCCGGACCAAAACCCACGATTACCGGTCGTTCCCGAAGCGGCTCTATTCCCGGATCGGGCAGGCGGTACGCCTCTTCCTTTCGGATCTGCACATTTACACTACGCGCACGTTTGACAATCGCCGCCTCTTTCCCTGCCACTGCAACATCTAATGCATATAAATAGTACAGATCTGGCTTTTTGCGCGCATCCAGAGACTGGCGCACCAGCTCCACCGACTGTATCTGATCTGCCGATACTCCCATCATTTTGGCGGTTTTCTTGCGAAGATCCGCCTCACTGTGGCTGACCGGCAGTTTTACCTGATTTACTCGTATCATTTATCTGACTCCCTTCCAGCACATTTTCCAGCTGCTGCGCCGCTGCTCCACGCCCACTGGAGATTATAACCGCCGCAGATGCCATCGACATCCAGAATCTCCCCGGCAAAATATAACCCTTTTACCTTCTTCGATTCCATCGTCTGTGCGTCAACCTCCCGCACATCGACGCCGCCGCAGCAGATCTGTGCCTGTTCAAAGGAATTTGTACCGTTCACGCTGACCTCAAACCGGCAGAGCAGATCCCCCAGCGTCTGAATCTGTACCTCTGTCAGGCTGCCAACCGTCCGATCTGGCCGGATTCCTGCCTGTTTTAAAAACAGAGCTGCCAGTTTTTTATGTATCCAGCCGGAAAAAAAGTCCTCCACCTGCCGTTCTTTCAGGCGCTCACTCCGCTCTTTTAATATCCGGCGTGTCTCCGTTTCCGGGCATTCCGGATAAAAATTGAGTACCGCCCGTACATCCCGTCCCTCATCGAGCGCGCGCGCCGCAAAGCGGCTGACCTGGAAAACCGGAATCCCCGAAATACCATAATCCGTAAGCTGCACCTCACCCTTGTCCTCCGCCAGCTTTCTGCCATCGCTGTAGAGTATCACAGAGGCATCCGCGCGTACTCCAGCGAGCTGTTTAAAGAACTTTTCCGGGCAACGAAGCTGAACCAGTGCCGGAAGCGGCTTGATGATATGGTGTCCCAGCCGTTTCGCCAGTTTGTATCCGCTTCCATCCGAACCTGTACCCGGTGCCGCCTTGCTGCCGCACGCCAGAATCAGCGTCTCGCTCGAAAAGCTCCCCTGGGACGTCTTCACTTCAAACCGGTGTTTCGCATCTTCGCGCGGCGTGATCGAGAAAACTTCACATTCCGTCACCACCTGAACCGACTCCCGCGCAAGTCCCAGACGGAGTGCATCTAAAACAGCGCTTGCCTGCCCGGAATATGGATACAGATATCCGTCCCGTTCCCGCGTCAAAACGCCGAGATCCTCAAAATATTCCAGTGTCATCGGAAGCGTAAACGCCCCAAGCGCCTTCCATGGAAAATCCGGCTGACCACTGCGGTAGCAGAACGGCTCCTGCAAACGGTTTGAAAGGTTACAGCGTCCATTGCCGGTAGACAGGATCTTCTTGCCGACCCGGTCTTTATGTTCCAGCAGAACCACCTGTGCGCCCTCCCTGGCAGCAAAAATGGCAGCCGTCATTCCGGCTGCTCCCGCTCCCACTATGATTACTTTATTCTGACTCATTCCTATTTCCCTTCCTGACCGTTTGCTTCGTACCGTTCATACGCGGACTTTCTTCTTTGTTTTTTGACTGTATTATAATCACATCTAACTGCTGAAAGACTCCAGATAGTGAAACACATCCGTCATTGTGTCGAACCAGACTCCTTCCAGCAGTTTTTCCTGTTCTTCCACGGAAAATTCTGAGAGCGGCATATGGGTCTGGAAACAGACTTCGCCGCTTGTTCCGTCAAAGATAAGCAGCATCCCATCCTCCGCCGTCAGACAATAGCCGGATTGTTTCTCCGCCACTTCCGGTTCCGGGTTCAGAACCGCATTATTCTCCGGCATCCGCTCTGACTCATACACGCGCCCCGGTACCGGTTCCGCCCGCCGTGGACGGTACCACCAGAGCCCTGCCGCCAGAAGCAGAAGCATTGCAAAACAAAAAAGCGCCGCAAACAGTATTCCCTGATATTTTCTCATAATAAGGATACCTCCTGTTGTGTATCCTTATTATTCACTTTTTTCTAAATTTTAATCATAACTAAATTTCTAACCCTACATCAGATGCAGCTTCCGGCAGATGCGTGTGAGTTTCCGTCCCATCGGCATCGAATACATCTCATCTTCCTCGATACAGTGCAGCTTGATAAGAAGCACGCCATATACCGCGACCGCCACAAGCACCGCCAGCAGCGTTCCCAGCACATTGCTGTGGATCACCAGCGTAACCCCACGGTACACGCCATATGCCGCCGCGCCCATAAATGCTGCGCTGATCGCCGGCAGCAGGAAGGTCTTGACCATCTCCTGGCGGTAACCGAGTGTGTTGCGGATCGCGATCGCATTTAAAATGCACATAAAGAGCGCAAATAAAATACTTGCAAATACCATACTGTAGATACCCATATTGAAGATCATCAGCATAATATACAGCGCAATCACGTGTAATGCCAACGAAATCAAGGCGTTCCGCACCGGAACATTCATCCGGTTAAGTCCCTGTAAGATTGCATTGGTAACCGTCGAAAGCGACAGGAAGATAACGGCTGAAGCGCCAATCATCATCATACGGATCGCTTCCGCATTGTTGCCGCCCCGGAATAACAGGTTATTGACCGGCGCTGAAAGTACCGTCAGCCCCACCGCCGACGGAATCGCAATCAGCATAGCAAACCGGATCGCAAGGGCTGTCTTCTCAATCGCCGCCTTTCGGTCCTTACGCGCTATTGCACCGGACAGCGAAGGAATCAGCGATGAGGACAGTGAGTTCGCCATCGCAAGCGGGACATGTACCAGCAGCATATATTTGTTGTTGTAGATACCCCAGAGGGCTAAAAACTCTTTGCCGCGTCCCAGCGACTCCATGCCGTGCGCCATGATACCGTTGTCAATAACCGAGTTAATATTGTAAACACCCGAGCTTACGATAACCGGAATAACGGTAAAGAAGAAGATTCTCGAAATCTGACGGTAGGAATCCACACTACCGCTCCGATCCTTGGCAATCCGCCGTTTTGCCGTCGGACGGTAGAGTAAAAACAATACCAGCACAAATAACAGGGCTGCAAACGCGCCGCTTCCTGTGCCGATCGTACCGCCTGCCGCGCCAAATGCCTGTGCATATCCATCTTTTCCATATACTTTCGCTGTATCCAGTCCCACCTTGAAAAGGACGCTGGCGGCCACCACACTGATAATCGCGTTGACCACCTGCTCCAGGATCTGGGAGATCGCCGTCGGAATCATCGTTCCATGTCCCTGGAAGTAACCGCGCAGCACGCCCAGATACGCCATGATCCAGATCGTTGGCGCAAGTGTGCGGAGTGCATACACGCAGAACGGCGTGTTAAACAAGGTCGTTGCAAAAAAGCCTGAAAAATTCCAGGTAATAAAGCATGCCAGACCACCTACGACCGTCGCATAGACAAGCGCCGCCCGCAGAACACGGTTCATATTGCGGTACTGCCCTTTCGCAAGGCGGGCCGCTACCATCTTCGACACCGCCAGAGGCAGACTGTACGATGAAAGGATCAGCATGATATTATATACATTGAATGCCGTCGAATAATATCCCATGCCCTCATCGCCGATGATATTCGTCATCGGGACGCGGTACAGAATACCGATCAGACGCACAATGATACCGGCAACTGCCAGGATCGTACCCTGAATGACAAAATTTTCTTTTCTCACCGGAACCGCTTCCGGCTTCCGGCTGCTTCCTGACCGGTTACGGCTTCTACCCGCACTTTCCCGGCTGCCTCCGGTTGCTTCTTCTCTACGTCCTGCCGTACGCTGCCGGCTGATTATCTCTCTTTCTGTCTCTTCCCGCATTCCGGGTTTTCTTCTACTCCGTCTGTTCTCCATAGAATTCCGCCTTATCCATACGGTCATTCGGAAGGATGCAGACCCAGGTCTTGCCCGGATTCAGCTTGATTTCCTGACCGTCCATATCGTAATACTTTGTGACGCCGTAAGCGCCGTCTTTTTCCCAACGAATCAGAATGCCGTGTCCATTTGTAAAATAATACCCCATCGCCGGTGTATGGACATCAATATCCAGATATTCCGTCGGTTTATAATATTTCCACAAACAGTATTGGAAAATAATATTTTTAACCGCTATCTGTCCTTCATCTCCCATATGCGGACCGCCATACTGATACCGGTAGTACAGCCCGTCCTCCGGGTGATACTCAAACCAGGGATTGCTTAACTGATAACCTGGCACTACTTTGGCCGCTGCGATACCATCCTCAAAGCACACCGGCGCACTCTCCGGCGCAAAAGTATAATGCCCCTCATAGCTCTCCGGATACGCATCCGCATAACCGCTCGCCTCGATCGCCTGGCGCAGCTTTGGTCCCGATGCATAGGCATTGTGCGGGGTCTTCCGATCCTTGGTCCGGAAATACGCAGATACCCCATTACCTTTGATTCCGTCTAAATGTTCCATCTGCTCCAGATACGGAAGTGCAAACGTATTCTGCCCATAATGTGCATAGACTGCCTCAAATTCCCTTGCAAAAAAAGTATAGTATGGGCGGCAGCTCCGGACGGAACCGATCCGGTCCAGATCGTCATAGTCCTCTATCAGTGCCATATATCGGTTCATGCTGCCTTCCACCGGTGCCTCATAGACCACTCCGGCATGGTTGATGCCATACTGCGGAAGCGCCGCCTTGTCATTGCTCATCATGATTGCGAGCGGACGGCGGTTCGCCTTTGCGACATCCGTCCATTCCCCGGTCAGATAACTCTGTATCTTCCCGTCTTTTTCGTAACGTCCCTCCGGCTCTGCTTCCGGCTGCGTTTCGGCCTCCGTCTCTGTATTTAAGGACAGCTCACGTGTCTCCTCCTGTGTCTCTGCTGCCGTTACCGATATTTCTTTGTGAGCCGAACAGCCTGACAGCCAGCAGACTGCCATCAGAGTCAGTGCCAGTGCCCTTATTTTCCAACCGCTTTTTTTCATTCCATACTTCCCCCATCACATCCCCATATGCCTCATTTCCCGAATGGGCTCTCCCCTTTCCCTCCGGTTCTTTTCCCTGCTTTTAGCGCGTATACCCTTTGCCAGCCAGGATTTCCTCCTGTTTTTTCTCCATCACAAGGCGTTCGTCATCTTCCATATGATCGTAACCGCACAGGTGCAGCATACTGTGTGCCACCAGGAACGCCAGCTCGCGCTCCTTAGAATGACCGTATTTCTCCGCCTGCTCGTCTACTTTATCGATCGAGATCACGATATCGCCCAGAAGAAGTTCGCCCGTCTCCGGGTTAAAATAGTCCTCTGACTGCTCTTCCAACCGTTCAAAATCGGACGGCACATCGTAATCCCCCATCGGAAAAGAGAGGACGTCGGTTGCCCGGTCGATTCCTCGGAATTCCTTATTAATACGATGAATCTCCTCATCATTTGTCAGGACTACATTGACCTCCGCCTCATACGGGCATTTTTCATAATCGAGCGCCGCAACCACGATCTCCTCGATGATCGGACGGTAATCTATCTCCCACTCCCGCTCTGCTTCATATTCGATCTGGATTGTCATCTGTTCTTTCTTCCTCCATCTTTCCGGTCACGCGTCCCGGAATTATTTCTCCGGAAACCGCGGGACGCATCCGCATCTTTTTTCTCATACGCATCGTACGCCTCTACGATCTTCTGTACCAGCGGATGGCGGACTACATCGCTGCTGGTCAGATAGCAGAAACCAATATCGTCAATTTTCTTGAGTACATGAATCGCCGTATCCAGTCCGGACGCAGCTCCGGCAGGCAGATCCTTTTGCGACTGGTCGCCCGTCACGATCACCTTGGAACCAAAGCCGATACGTGTCAGGAACATCTTCATCTGTGCCGGGGTCGTATTCTGCGCCTCATCGAGAATGATGAACGCATTATCCAGGGTACGACCACGCATGTACGCAAGCGGCGCCACCTCAATCAAGCCCTTCTCAGAATTGTGCAGGTAACTTTCTGCCCCCATAATCTGATACAGCGCATCGTAAAGCGGACGCAGGTACGGATCGATCTTGCTCTGCAGATCGCCCGGCAGAAAACCCAGTTTTTCCCCCGCCTCGATCGCCGGACGCGTCAGGATGATCCGGCTTACCTCGCCACTCTTAAATGCCTGTATCGCCATCGACATCGCCAGATACGTTTTTCCGGTACCCGCCGGACCGATGCCAAATACAATCATCTTCTTGCGGATCAGGTCCACGTACTGTTTCTGTCCCATCGTCTTCGGTTTGACCGGCTTGCCCGTGATCGTCCGGCAGATGATATCCTTATCGATCTCGAGAATCTGATCATCCTTCTCCGTGAAGGACAGCGACAGGGCGTAATCAACATTCTGCTCGGTAACGGTATTGCCGCGCTTGGAAAGCTCTAACAGATTGTTGAACACACTCTTCGCCTGCCGGATCGTCTGCTCCGGACCGATGATTTTCAGCGCGCCGTCGCGTGTGATCATCGTCACGTGCAGCGTCCGCTCAATCTTTTTCAGATACGCGTCAAACTGTCCGCATACATTCCGCTCATGTTCCATCGGAATATCAATCATTGTCTCTATTATGCTCATTCCTTTGCTGTTCTCCTTGTGTCACAACTTGAATCGGCTCCTCCGTCTGAAGCCGTACCTCAAAATGGCAGACTCCGCCATTTATTAGTATTCTACCATCACTTGCCATAATATGTACACCTTTTTCGATCAATTTTTCTTCCGTCTCCTTTTGAAATGCCGCTGACAGCGCCGCAAGCTCTGGTTCTGTATACCTTTTTTCGCAGACAGACGTCTCCCGGTACTCACTCCACCCGACAGAAAGCGGCAGATAAAAATCAAGCGGGAGCCGCAATTTCCGGTACTCCGTCCGAATCGTCCAGGCAGGTTTCATCCGCCTGCTTCGTCTGAAAAAGCCCCACTGCTCCGCCATATCGAATGTATGTTCTATCATATCATAAAATTCTGGAATTTTCCAGTAAAATGTGTGTGTTCCTGCTTCCAAAGCAATTCCGTATCGTTTCTTTCCCGTTTCCGTCCGCATTTCCCTCCAGAGCGGAAGCTCCTTTCTCCCGACCCGCTCCCGGATCCCATATATATCCGCATCCGCCCGCACCCGGTAAGAGGAAATTTCTTCGCCTCCATCATCTGTGATCGGCACCGTTCCCGACACCAGAAGCTGCCCCTTTTCCACCGTATCTCCCGCCTGCACAAGCGGGATTCCGCTCCGGACGACTACCGACGTGATCCGCGCGTCGGATGCCGCCGCCAGATCGCACGCCTCGCCGGACTCCACTTCCTGACGGACCGGAACCTCGCTCTCCCGCAGGCGGATGAAAAGGCGCGTCCCATGCAGGCGCACCGACACCCAGGTGATATCTTCAAATGACTCCCGCAGTTCTTCCTCCAGCCTCGCACAGGAAATCCGCTTCTTGGGAATTCCCTCTTCAATCTGCAGCGTCTGGAGGTAATGATTCAGCTCACTTTCGGTATAACGCCGGTTTCCACTCCAGTCGATCTCCCAGACAAATTGTGCCAGAAACAATAATAACAGAAAAAAAAGGACGAAGCTGACCGCCCACCCTTTCCGTTTCCGGTTCCGCCAGAGAAACACCGGCAGCCCACGCTTTTCAACGATATGCAGACGGACTCCCGCTTTTCTTGCCAGTGGCGCACACCGCTTAAAATCGCGGATTTCCATATAAAACAGCAGATTTTCCTGCTCTTTTTTTACCTGCCAGACATTTAAACCTGCCAGCGTACAAAGATTCAGGAATCTCTCCGGGGAGGTGCCGCGCATGTTAAGCCGCACTATCCCATGTAGAAGGTGCCTTACCTTCGCCATACTCATTCCTCACAGCACCCCAAATTCGACAGACACAATCTGCCCCGTGACCCGCAGATTGTCGCGGTCATAATACTCAATCGAAAGCCCTTTCCCCTTGATAGTAAGCCGGATGTTCTTTCCCGTCAGCCGCAGCATTTCGTCGGAAAAAAAGAGAATGCTCCTGTAATTTTCTACCACAGCCGCCCGACTGCCGGTAAAATACAGAAGCATCTCTCCGAGAACGACGTCCTCCGGCAGATGAAGTGCCGAAACGATCGCTTTTTTCTGTCTGCCAAACAAGCGCCTACCGCCTATTTCATTGTTATTATCTAATATATGTAGGAAAGCAGAAACTATGCCGTTTACTATTTTCCCGTCAAACCCACTATCATTTCCAGCATCCGCGGCACACAGTAAATCAACGGCAATGCATACCGCAGGGAAACCACCGGTCCCAGCAGAAGTGTTCCCCAGCAGCCTAGCAGAAGCATCAGCGGAATGATCTCATACGCCCGGTGCTTCCAGACTGCAAATCCTGCCGCAAACAGCATCAGCCAGAACGGAAATGCCTGATTGAGAAGCACCGACAGCACCGGAACCGACTGGAATGCCGGTGTCAGTGTCGCCTCCCTCAACCAGTCCGAAAGCGCCTGAAAATGGCTGTTACGCGTGATATGCAGGATATTTAAATTACCTTCCAAGTATGCCCCGTCGTATAAAATATAGCTGATCCAGTACTGGCTGTCTCCCATATACCAGTACCCCCAGTTCCCCATCAGAAATGAATCCAGATAAATACCCGGATGGCGCTTCCCGATTTCCGACCAGATACGAACGAAGCGTCCCATATCTGCCTGCATCACTTCCGTATGGAATCCATTTTTCACCGGATCCGCATTGACACGGACATACTCACTGAGCGCCTGCGGGTCAATCAGCGTCTCGATATAATCCTTTTCCTCCGGCGTCAATTTCTCCGGGACTTCATGATATATGCGCGCCAGCTGCTGCATTGGCACGCACAGCATCTCCCTCGCATCGCCCTTTCCCACGCCGAACGCCGTTGGAATCGGACCGGATAAAACATACCATAAAGCTGCCACCAGCAGAGATGCCCCGATAAACCAGTTTCTGCGATACACTTTTTTTCGTAAAAACAGGCAGACTGCCAAAACAAAAAACAGGAACACATAGATTCCCTGATTCCGGAACAGGCACATGAAAAACACACTCACAAAAAAGAGCAGCCAATCACCCGTCTTTCCCACTTCTTTCCGAGAACCTGTTCCATTCGGATTTTTCTCTTTATCCAGCTCTCTTTCTTTATCCAAATCCTCTTTCTTCTGGCACATTCCCCGCCAAAAATGCTCCGGATCCTCCGCCAGACAACATGCCGTATCAAATGCCAGCAGGAAAAATGCGCCAAAGAGCACATCCTTCGTCGTGACAAAGGAAAAGACCGTCAGATACGGATTCAGGATCCAGAACGTCCACGAAGCAACGCAGAGCCATCGCGGTGCCCGCCGCGCTTTCATCCGGCACAGACACAGGGAAAATACTGCACTCATAAAAAACGACTGCGACAGCGCATACAGCGCCATCCCTGCCTGATAGGTATGGAACAGACGCCCCGCAATCTTCATGCAGAGTCCCAGATATAGCGTATGAATTAATGGATGGTGGGTTGTCAGCGGCAGTTTTCCATAAAACTGAAGGAGCTGCGCGGACGCATCGTAAGAATAAATGCCCGGATAAACCGCCAGAAAAACCGGAAGATAGACGCACCAGGAGAGAAACATCCATTTCAGCCATGTCCCCAAATCCGAATTTTTCGCTGCGCGCTGTTTCGATTCCCGTCCCTGGCTTTCCACATCGCGGCTGCTTCCCTGGTCTTCGCAGTCTTTCCCCCTCCGTGCTTGCGTCCGTTTCTGGTAACTGTTCACAGGCAGGAATTCTCTGAACTGAAAATCCCGTATCTCAGGCCAGCCACGCCCCAAAGCATCCAGTCCCACACAAATCGCCCAGACCATCACCGTCATACACACCGCCCAGCCCGCCAACTGTCCCAAAAACTGTCCCGCCGTCCGGTAAATCAGCTCATTGCGGCTGTAACGGATTCCCAGAAGAATCATCAGCCCCATCAAAACGCCAAGCACAAGGCTGACTGCTGCCAGGCGCCGATCCGCAATATATTGTTTCAATCCCTTTCCCCGTCTCTCATTTTCCTGCTTTTCTCTCATGCCCCTCACTCCATCATCCGCCACATCGCATTTCTTCTCTTTCTCCTATTGCACAAAAAAGTCCTGGTTCATATGAAAACCAGGACTTTTGCGTTACTTAATTGTATTTGCGTTTTCTAGCAGCTTCGGATTTCTTTTTACGACGAACGCTCGGTTTCTCGTAATGCTCTCTTTTCCGAATCTCCTGCTGGATACCAGCCTTAGCACAGTTTCTTTTGAATCTGCGTAAAGCGCTGTCCAGACTCTCGTTATCTTTAACGATTACATTTGACATAGCTCACACCTAACCTCCCTCCAGTTGTGTAATAAGTGCATATTAATACAACTGTATGGGTATTTTTTTAGCACTAAAAAGATTATATCATAAAAAAATGATACGTCAACAACATTTTACATTTTTTTATGATTTTTTTATTTTACTTGCTCTGCTACTACTTCTGCCGCTTTTTCAAGGGCTGCTGCAATACCAGACGGATTCTTTCCGCCAGCCTGTGCCATGTTCGGACGGCCACCGCCGCCGCCGCCGACAAGACCTGCGATTGCTTTGATTAAGTTTCCAGCATGTGCACCCTTCTTCATCGCGCCGTCAGTTACAGAAGCCATCAGGCTTACCTTGCCATCCAGAGTAGATGCAATCAGAACAACGCCGTCGCCCAGCTTCTCTTTCAGCTGATCGCCCAGATTACGCAGACCGTTCATGTCTACATCCTTAACCTCAACTGCCAGCAGCTTCACGCCGTTTACATCCTGTACCTGGTTCATAACATCGCCCAGAGAGTCGTTCGCCAGCTTACTTTTTAACTTCTCATTCTCTGCGTGCAGAGTCTTGATCTCTTCTAACATGGACTCAATCTTGCTGCTCAGTGCAGCCGGAGTGGTCTTTGCCAGTTTCGCCGCCTCATGCAGCTCATTCTCTACCTCTTTGTAGTGGTTCATCAAACCGGTGGAGGTCAGCGCCTCGATACGGCGGACGCCTGCTGCAATACCAGCCTCAGAGAGAATCTTGAAGGATGCAATTGTGCCTGTGTTGGATACGTGTGTACCGCCGCAAAGCTCGGTGGAGAAATCTCCCATCTTGACAACACGGACTTTCTCGCCGTACTTCTCGCCAAACAATGCCATTGCGCCCGTCTTCTTTGCCTCATCCAAGGACATAACATCGGTTACAACCGGCAGGGATGCTGCAATCTCATCATTTACAATCTTTTCAACCTTCTCTATCTCCTCTGGAGTCATCGCAGAGAAATGAGTAAAGTCGAAACGCAGACGGTCACGGGTTACCAGGGAACCAGCCTGCTCTACATGGCTACCAAGTACGGTACGCAGCGCTTTATGAAGCAGATGAGTTGCGGAATGGTTGCGGGAAGTCAGCTCACGGTTTTCCTTGTCAACCGACATGATTACTTTTTCTCCCACCTCGAACATACCCTTTACTACAACACCGACATGACCGATCTTGCCACCCTGTAAATGAATGGTATCTTTTACTTCAAACACAGAGCCGTCCGGAGCGGTAATCTGACCGAAGTCACCCTCCTGACCACCCATGGTTCCGTAGAACGGGGTTTCCTTGGTAATAATTGTACCAGTCTGACCGTCAGTCAGTGCCTCTACAATCTCATCCTCGGTCGTCAGAACGGAAATCTCGGATTCCGCTGTCAGACGATCATAGCCGATAAACTCAGTTGTAATAGCCGGATCGATGGACTGATATACCGTAACATCCGCGCCCATATAGTTAGTCGTCTTTCTCGCCGCTCTCGCCTGTTCTTTCTGGCGTTTCATCGCTGCGTTGAAGCCGTCCTCATCGATACCGAGACTCTTCTCCTCGAGAATCTCACGGGTTAAATCGATCGGGAATCCATACGTATCGTAGAGCTTGAATGCGTTGTCGCCGGACAGCACTTTCTCGCCCTTCTTGTTCATATCTTCTTCCATATCAGCAAGGATCGCAAGACCCTGATCAATGGTCCTGTTGAACTTATCCTCTTCCTCAGAAAGAACCTTGAAAATCATCGCGCTCTTCTCTTCCAGTTCCGGATAACCATCCTTGGAAAGGTCGATAACGGTGCGGGACAGAGCTGCTAAGAACTCACCCTCGATGCCAAGTTTTTTGCCATGGCGTGCTGCACGGCGCAGAAGGCGGCGCAGAACATATCCGCGTCCCTCGTTGGATGGCATAATGCCATCGGAAATCATGAAGGTGCAGGACTTGATATGATCCGCTACAATACGCAGAGAAATATCGGTCTCATGATCTTTCTGATATTCGGTATGTGCCAGCTCGCAGACACGGTCTAACAGAGCTTTGTTGGTATCAACCGTAAACAGGGAATCTACATCCTGTACGATCACTGCCAGACGCTCCAGACCCATTCCGGTATCAATGTTCTTGTGCTCCAGCTCGGTGTAGTTGCCGTGACCGTCATTGTTAAACTGGGAGAATACATTGTTCCATACCTCCATGTAACGGTCACACTCACAGCCTACCGTACATCCCGGTTTGCCGCAGCCGTATTTCTCACCGCGGTCATAGTAAATCTCAGAACACGGACCGCACGGACCAGCGCCATGCTCCCAGAAGTTATCCTCTCTGCCAAAGCGGAAAATACGCTCTGCCGGAATACCCATCTCTTTGTTCCAGATATCAAATGCCTCGTCATCGCTCTCGAACACAGACGGATAGAGGCGATCCGGATCAAGTCCGACAACCTCGGTTAAAAATTCCCAGGACCAGTGAATCGCTTCCTCTTTGAAATAATCACCGAAGGAGAAGTTGCCAAGCATCTCAAAAAAGGTACCATGACGGGCAGTCTTACCGATATTCTCGATATCGCCGGTACGAATACATTTCTGACAGGTACATACTCTTGTTCTCGGCGGAATCTCCTGACCCGTAAAATATGGCTTTAACGGAGCCATACCAGAGTTGATAAGCAGAAGGCTGTTATCATTATGCGGAACCAGAGAGAAACTCTTCATTGCCAGATGTCCCTTGCTCTCAAAAAAGTCTAAGAACATCTTTCTAAGTTCGTTCACACCGTATTTTTTCACGTTGCTTCCTCCTATAGTTACTTCTATTTAAGTAAAATTTTCCTCATTCTTTATATCCTATCATAGGAATTTACATTTCGCAAGAGGTTTATCGGTACAAAAAGTGTACAAAAAGTGTGCAAAAATGGGACCCTTACCGCAATTCTATATGCCGCAAAAGTCCCATTTACTAATTTTTTCACTACTCTGCCGGAAGATACGATTCATACAAATCCAAAAGCTCATACGCCCGATCCCGCGTCGAATTTGCCAGCGACGCCGTATACTCGACATTTTCCATCGTGCCGCCCTTGTAGCGCTCCGCCGCCTGTTTCGCCGCCGTATCACGTTCCCGGATCCATCTGCGTTCCAGACCACGCAGCGTGTCTGTCTCCTCGTCTGGAAGCACCGCCATGATTGCCTGATAAATCTGATTTAATTCGGCATCCCAGAGCCGGTACTCATACGCGACCGCCTCCCGCATCGCGTCGGTCGTATTCGCACTTCCCGAATTTTCCAGGTTTTGAATCGTATTCTCGATCTCGCCCAGCCGGTTCCGGTAATCTTCCGCTGTCCGGTCCGAGCCTGCACCTGTCCCGGAGGACGCGCCTCGCGCAGGAGATACAATTCCATTTTCAACCGGGGACACAACCGCCCCTGTATTCACAGAATGATCCGACTCATCGCCCGCGCTCTGCTTCTCTGCCGCCTTAGCAGCCGCCCGATTATCTGCACGTTTTTCCTTTTGTTCACCTAAAGACTGGACAGAAACATCTCCTTCCGCCTGCATACAGGCTCTGTCTTCTGTCCCCACGCTTTCCGCATGCGCCATTTTTTTAGAAGATGGCTCCGGCGCATCCTCCGCCAGACCATTTTCCGCTGCTTCCGCCGCAAATGGTTCCGCCTCATACATCGCCTCCGGTCCGACCGTCAGGCTTCTCTCACTTCCCGCCTGCTCCCGGATATAACGCCGCGTTGCCGCCGTCGTCACAATCCCCAGCACCAGAATCAGACCGAGGGCAGCGATCATTCCTTTATTTTTCAAATTACTCTCAACCGCCTTTGCTATTCCTGTTCACTTGATAATTTTAAAATAGCACATTTAAGACGGTTTGAAAATAGATGATCGAAAGATGTAAACATATCGTAAGGGTTGTTATAGTAACTGCTCACAGGTAGGAATTTTCTGAACTGAAAATTCCGTACAATACAGTTCCGGATGCAGATTTTGCCGATTTGGAATGCGAAGCATCGGCAAAATCCTGTTACTGGTCACACATGTGTGAGCAGTAACGAGCTATACCCCCGGATCCACCATCAGCTCGTCCCCATCCGCCGCCGAAGTAGCCAGAAAATCACATCTCTCATTCTCCGGATGTCCATTATGCCCTTTCACCCAGAAAAACGAAATCTGATGGGGTTCCTTGGCAGCGAGCAGGCGTTTCCATAAGTCTACATTCTTAACCTCCTCATTTTTTCCGCGTTTCCAGCCTTTTTTGATCCAGCCCTCGATCCAGTGCTGGTTAAAAGCGTTGACGAGATACTGGGAATCTGAATAGAGTTCGATCTCGCAGGGGCGGTTGAGCGCCTCGAGACCGGCGATGGCTGCCATCAGCTCCATACGGTTGTTCGTAGTTCGTTTGTAGCCGCCGGAAATCTCTTTCGTGTGCAGTTTTCCTGCCGGATCTACATAGTGAATGACGGTTCCAAATCCGCCCGGACCATCTGGATTGCCGCGGGCGGCGCCGTCTGTGTATATAGTTACTTTCAAGTCAGAAATCTCCTTTATGTCTATTATTGAAGCTTAGCGGTCCCACTTATCGCAGAGCGAGTTGATCTGGTCGGCAAAACGTGCCAAATCTTTGTTCGCCCCGCCCTCGTTATGCATAACAACACGGCGCAGGCGGTCGCAGGCTGCCAGCAGGCGGGCAAATACACCAGCCGCTTTCTTCGTTGCTTCGTTCACTGCCGGTTTCTGAATCGGAATACCCTTCGTAACAGTCACGAAGCATCCCTCTTTCAGGTCGTAGGAACTGCCGGAGAACGGAGCCATCGCATTGATGCCGTAAGTCTCCTTGACCGTCTCTGCAAATGCATCGCACACTGTGTCATCGCCGTGTACCACGAAGACCTGGGACGGTTTTTCCATAAAACTGCCAACCCACTCCAAAAGCCCGGTCTCGTCCGCATGGCCGCTGATGCCCTCGATCTTCTCGATCCGTGCTTTGACCTCGATCGACTCACCGAACAGCTTCACTTCCTCGCGTCCCTCAGTAATGCTGCGTCCCAGTGTGCCGACTGCCTGATAGCCAGCAAACAAAATCGTACACTCCGGTCTCCAGAGGTTGTGTTTCAGATGATGGCGGATACGGCCCGCATCACACATGCCGGCTGCCGAGATGATAACCTTCGGTTCCTCGTTGAAGTTGATTGCAACGGAATCGCTGCTGGTGATCGAGAGATGCAGACCCGGGAAAGAAATCGGATTGATGCCCTTTTTTACCAGCTCCTTCGTCTCTTCATTGTAGCAATCCATCATATTGTCCTTGAACACGCCGGTCGCTTCCACCGCCATCGGGCTGTCTAAGTAAACCGGAAATACGCCGTGCCCGGTTACAAGGTTCTTCTCCTTGATAATACGGATGTAATTCAACACTTCCTGCGTTCTGCCGACCGCAAATGCCGGGATCACGACATTGCCGCCCTTATCCAGCGTCTCCTGAATCACGCGGGCAAATTCTTCCACGTGATCGCCTGTATTCTTGTGGAACCGACCGCCGTAAGTGCTCTCCATGACAACATAATCCGCCTGACGGATGTACTGCGGGCTGCGAATGAGTGGCTTGTTTTTGTTACCGATATCACCTGAAAATACAATCTTCTTGGAACAATCGTCTTCCTTCATCCAGATCTCGATCGAAGCCGAACCAAGCAGATGTCCCACATCGACAAACCGAATCTCCAGATTGTCATTCAGACGGATAATCTCATTGTAATTGCAGGGGACAAAGTGATGCAGTACCCCTTCTGCATCGTTCATCGTGTAAATCGGTGTCACCTCCGGTTTTCCGGCACGCATGGCTTTCCGGTTTTTCCACTCCGCTTCTGACTCCTGGATATGGGCGCAATCTTTCAGCATGATATCACACAGATCGCAGGTCGCGCGCGTCGCCATAATCTGTCCGCGGAATCCCCTCGCATAGATAAGCGGAAGCAATCCCACATGATCGATATGGGCGTGCGTCACCAACACATAGTCCACATCCGAATACGGAATCGGAAGTTCTGCATTTTCATACTTGTTGATCCCCTGTTCCATACCGCAGTCAATCAGAATATTCAGCCCGCATGCCTCCAGAAAATGACAGCTGCCTGTAACCTCATGATCCGCACCGATAAATGTAAGCCTCATAAAATCAGCCCCCCTGTTCTGTCGTTTGTGTCTCCGCATACCCCTTGCGGAAAGTGTTTTTGCTATTAGCCTCATTATAACTGATTTCTGACAATTTTGCAATTTCCCCGATAAAGTTTCGATAAAATTTTCATAAAATCACCTTATCTGTCCCACATTCCCATTCCAGACAACGCACCATTTTCCCAACAAGAGCCAGACCTATTCTATTATATAATAATACAGATCATACCCCCATTGCTGTCATTGATGATTTTCTGCAGCGTATCCTGCAGCTTCACCTGGCAGTCCTCAGTGAGCTGGGAGATCTTGGCCTGAATCCCGTCATCGACGATCTGGGCGATTGATTTTCCAAAAATATTGGTTTCCCAGATGCCTTCCTCACCTTTTCCAGCATTCTCCCGGATGTATCGGATCAAATCCTCTGCCTGCTGTTCATTTCCCACAATCGGCGCGATCTCAGTCTCAATCTGCGCCTTGATGAGATTGATGGACGGCGCCTGCGCTTTCATTTTGACTCCATATTTATTGCCGTGGCGCACCACCTGCGGCTCATCGAGGACGATCTCCCCGCGTTCCGGCGTGACAACCCCATAGCCCTTCTTGCGCGCCTGCGTGAGCGCCACGGATGCCTTTTCATACTCGCTCTGCATCGACGCCAACCGCTTCAAGGTCTGCATCAGCTGGTACTCGCCCTCGATCGGCATTCCCACATACTCGCTGAGGATCTGATAATAATGCCCGTCGTCCAGCTCGACCACCGCCTGAACGCTGCCATCATCCATTTTCATTGATACAATCCGGATCCGACGGATCGCTTCCCCGGTTTCCTCCGGCAGCGCCAACGCCACATCGCGCATATGTACCGTCCGATCCATCATCCCCCGGACTGCCTGTATGACCTCCGATTTAAGCCAATGGCTGTTTGGCAGAATCTCCAGCCATTTCGGAATCGAAAAATCGATCTCCGTGACCGGGAATTCCAGAAGCACCTGCCCCAGAATCTCCCGGATATCCTCGGCGCGCAACTGCTCACAGTTGACTGGGAGCACCTGCACCTCATATTTTTCGGTCATCCGGGCTGCCAGCGCCCGCGTCTCCTCCGAATATGGTTTCTGCGAGTTTAAAAGCACCAGAAACGGCTTTCCCAGTTTTTTCAGTTCCTGCACGGTCTTCTCTTCCGCCGGAACATAATTCTCCCGTTTCAACTCCCCAAAACTGCCGTCCGCCGTAACCACAAGCCCGATCGTCGAATGATCCGTGATGACCTTGCGCGTTCCCAGCTCGGCTGCCGCTGTAAATGGAATCTCCTCCTCATACCACGGCGTCCGCACCATGCGTTCTTTCTCGTTTTCAATATGACCGGCAGCGCCCTCCACCATGAAACCGACGCAGTCGATCAGGCGGACCCGCACCTCCACACCGTCCCCAAGCGAGAGCTTTGCCGCCTCTTTAGGGATAAATTTCGGTTCCGTTGTCATGATCGTTTTCCCCGCCGAAGACTGGGGAAGTTCATCCCGGGCGCGCTCACGGGCATGGACATCTTCCAGCCCCGGAAGGACGAGAAGTTCCATAAAGCGCTTAATAAAGGTCGATTTCCCTGTCCGAACCGGACCAACCACCCCAATATAGATCTCGCCGCCGGTTCGCGCCTGGATATCGCTGTATACATTAAAATGATCCATAAAAATACCCCCTTGGTCTGCTGATACAATGTATTCAGACCATAAGGGGGTTATGAATATTCCCATTTGGAAAGCTCCGGCTCACAGAACATTTTTATTCGCTCAGATAAGCCTTCTTCACTCTCTCATTATTCATCAGTTCTTTCGCATCACCGCTCAGAACGATATTGCCCGTCTCAAGCACATATGCTTTATTGGAAATGGAGAGCGCTTTTTTCGCATTCTGCTCGACCAGAAGAACGGTCACTCCGTCCTTGTTGATTTCCTGGATAATATCGAAAATCTCATTAACATAGAGTGGGGACAGACCCATCGACGGCTCGTCGAGAACGATCAGGCGCGGATGGCTCATGAGGGCGCGTCCCATCGCAAGCATCTGCTGCTCGCCGCCGGACAAAGTTCCGGCAAGCTGGTTCTTGCGCTCTTTCAGACGCGGGAAACGCTTGTAAATCATTTCGATCGTATCTTCAATTTCCTTCTTGTCATTTCTCGTATACGCACCCATTTTCAGGTTCTGGAGAACCGTCAGGGAAGCGAACACACGGCGCCCCTCCGGCACGTGGGCGATTCCCATTGATACCAGCTTATAGCCCGGTACATGGGTAATATCCGTTCCCTCAAATGTGATATTGCCTGCCTTGGACGGCAGCAGACCCGTGATCGTGTGAAGCGTCGTCGTCTTTCCGGCTCCGTTGGCACCGATCAGCGCTACCACATCGCCCTGTTCTACCTCAAAGGAAATTCCCTTGAGTGCCTGTATCACACCATAATATACCTGTAAATCTTTTACTTCCAGCATTGACATACGAAACTTCCCCCTATTCTCCCAGATATGCTTTGATAACTTCTGGATTGCTGAGTACTTCGCTGGTCGGTCCCTCTGCCAGCATATGACCGAAGTTTAAGACCGTCAGGCGCTCGCAGATACCGGAGACCAGCTTCATATCATGCTCAATGAGAAGTACGGTCATATCAAAATGATCGCGCACGAAACGGATCGTCTTCATCAGCTCTGCCGTCTCATTCGGGTTCATGCCGGCTGCCGGCTCGTCAAGAAGCAGAAGCTTCGGCTCGGTCGCCAGCGCTCTGGCGATCTCCAGCTTTCTCTGCTTGCCGTATGGGAGGTTCGATGCCTTATAATCAAACTCTTTGTCGAGGTCAAACACCTTCAAAAGCTCCATCGCGCGCTCATCCATCTCTTTCTCAACCTTGTAATAGGACGGAAGACGCAGAATGCCGCTCAGCGTAGAATATTTATGATGGTTGTGAAGACCAACCTTTACATTGTCAAGCACGCTCAGCTCCTTGAACAGACGGATATTCTGGAAGGTTCTCGCGATGCCTGCCTGATTGATCTGGATTGCCTTGTGACCGGTAATGTCCTTTCCATCCAGCAGAATCCGTCCGCCATCCGGCTTGTACACGCCCGTCAAAAGGTTGAAAATAGTCGTTTTACCAGCGCCGTTCGGTCCAATCAGGCCGTAGAGCTGTCCTTTTTCTATCGTGATGCTGAAATCATCGACCGCTTTCAGACCGCCAAAAGAAATACTTAAATTTTTTACATCCAGCATTGCCATGATTTACGCCTCCCCTTCTGTCTTCTTTTTCCGGAATGATGAAAAGATGCGCCCGCGGACCTCGATCGCCTTCGGACTGGAGGTCAAAAGCATCATTACAATCAGGACGACCGCGTAAATCAGCATACGGTAATTATTGAGGCTTCGAAGCATCTCCGGAAGCAGGGTTAAGATAACCGCCGCGATCATGGAACCACGGATATTTCCGATGCCGCCCAGAACCACAAATACAAGGATCATAATGGACATATTATAACCGAAGCTTTTCGGGGTCGCTGCCAGCGTCGCCAGGTTGTGTGCGTACAGAACGCCTGCCACACCGGCTAAGGAAGCAGAGATGGTAAATGCCATCAGTTTGTATTTCGTGATATTGATACCCACAGACTCTGCCGCAATACGGTTGTCGCGGATCGCCATGATCGCACGGCCTGTCCGGGAATTGATGATATTCAATACAATAAACAGGGTCAGGAGTACCAGGATAATGCCGATCGTAAAGGTCGCCGTCTTCGGTGTACCTGTGATACCCTGTGCACCCTTGATGATCACCTGACCGTCCGCTGCCAGCTTTAAGGAAGCTACATCTTTCATGGAAACGTGGATTCCGTTTCCGTCGATGCCGACGTACAGAACATTGATAATATTTTTAACGATCTCACCGAATGCCAGCGTTACAATCGCCAGATAGTCTCCTTTCAGACGCAGAACCGGAATACCGATGAGGATACCAAATACCGCCGCTACCGCCGCACCGACAAAGAGCGCCAGAATGAAGCGTACCTGGTTGCTTGCGATCAGATTTTTCATGGCATGATTAAAAAATGCACCTGAAAACGCACCCGCACACATGAATCCGGCATGACCCAGACTCAGCTCGCCGAGGATACCAACCGTGAGGTTTAAGGAAACCGCCAAAATCGTATAGGTACAAAGTGGAACCAGAATACCCTTTAAAAGACTGTTTACATGGCCGCCTGCCATCATAATCTGAATCAGAATGTAACAGCCGATTACAATCGCATACGTGATCGCATTCTGAATCCGAATTTTATTTTTATATGCGTTCATTTTAAACACCTGCACTTTCTCTTGCTTATTGCAGTTCATGCACCATCTTGTTTTCACACAGCACTTTCCGTTTCAAAAGTCCCCGGCATGAACCATCGTATAATTTTCTCTATTATACTTTCTCCGTCATCTTCTTGCCGAGAATACCGGTCGGGCGGACCAGAAGCACAATAATCAGGACAGAAAATACGATCGCATCAGAAAGCTGGGAGGAAATGTACGCCTTGGCAAGGTTTTCAATGATACCAAGCAGGATACCGCCGATAAATGCGCCCGGGATCGAACCAATACCGCCAAATACCGCTGCCACGAATGCCTTGATACCCGGCATGGAACCGGTGTACGGAGACAGGGACGGGTATGCCGAGCAGAGCAGCACGCCTGCTACTGCCGCCAGGGCGGAACCAATCGCAAAGGTTACGGAGATCGTGCGGTTTACATTGATACCCATCAAGGTTGCCGCACCGCGGTCCTCAGAAACCGCCAGCATCGCCTGACCCATTTTCGTCTTATTGATAAATGTCATCAGGGCAGCCATAATCACGATACAGCTTAAAATCGTCACGATCGTGACACTGGAGATCGAAAGCTTGCCGCCAGCCAGCTTTAATGCCGGTACAGTAATAACCGATGTAAACTGTCTCGCATTGGAACCAAAAATCAGAAGCGCCACGTTCTGGAGCAGATAACTGACACCGATCGCAGTGATCAGAACTGCCAGCGGTGACGCATCACGCAGCGGTCTGTATGCAACTCGCTCGATCGTAACGCCCAGCACTGTACACACAACCACCGAAGCCAGAATACCCACAACCGGAGAACCGCCCATCGTTGTGACAATCGTAAACACTGTGAAACCGCCTACCATGATGATATCGCCGTGTGCGAAGTTCAGCATGCGCGCGATGCCATAAACCATGGTGTAGCCCAGTGCAATGATCGCATAGACACTTCCCAGACTGATGCCATTGATTAAATAAGAAAGAAAACTCATATGTATACACCTACCTCTTTGTTTCTACGTTTTCGCATTTCCCTGTACACGCATTTCGCTGCACATGTTTACCTGTGACCGAATTTAGCAGAACAAGTATGACCGTCTCGCAGTCTGCAGAAAGCAAACACCTGGTTGCCGTCGCAGGCAAGCATGTGCAGTGAACCGTTTTAAAAAGAAAGCTGTTACTAAATGCCCGGCAGCCATCTGTGCCGCCGGACATCCAGTAGCAGTCCCATCAGAGCTACATACATATAGCCGCAACGGTTCTGAAGTTTTTAAATTTTTAATTACTGCATCATCTCATATTTGCCGTCTTTGATCTCTACAGCTTTCGGCGCTTTCTGCGGCTCGCCTTCTGCCGTCCAGTGCATCTCTGTACCGGTCAGACCATCGATCTGGATCTCAGTCATAGCTGTTTTCAGTGCATCGCAGATATCGGAAGTGCTCATATCTGGTGTGATCTCTGCCTTCTCTGCAGCTGCCTTAATTGCATATACGCCGTCGTAAGCATCTGCTGCGAACTGAAGCGGGTCGATGCCGTAAGCATCACGGTAAGCAGTTACGAAGTCCTGGCTGGACTCCTCGTCTACGGAGAACGGAGTCAGAAGCATCAGACCTTCTGCTAAGGACTTATCAAAGCCATCAACGCTCAGGATACCGTCCATACCATCACAGCCGAAGAACTGCGGATGGAAATCTTTATCGTTTGCCTGTTTCAGGATAACAGATGCCTCCTGATAGTAGATCGGCAGGAATACCAGATCAGCGCCGGACTCTTTTGCTTTATCAAGCTGTACGGAGAAATCGGTATTGTTATCAGATGTAAATGCCTCGCTGGCTACTACCTCCAGACCCTGATTCGGGGCCTCTGCTACGAAGGACTCGCGGATACCATCGGAGTACTCGCTGGAGCTGTCGTAGATGATAGCGATCTTGGTTGCCAGTTTGTGCTCGCCGATGTACTGAGCGGATGCACGTCCCTGATCCGGGTCAGAATAGCATACGCGGAATGCGTTGTCGCCGGAAATACTCTCAACAGCAGATCCGGACGGAGTCAGCTGGAACAGGTTATCTGCTGCTGTCTCTGCTACAACTGCGATACACGGCTTGGAAGTAACGGTACCAAGAAGCATCTGCATGTTCCAGTCTTTTAAGGTATTGTATGCGTTGATCGCCTTCTCCGGATCATTCTCATCATCCTGGAAGTTGAACGCTACCTGGTAACCATTGATACCGCCAGCCTTGTTGATCTCATTGATTGCCAGCTCAGTACCATTCTTTACAGCCTCGCCGTAAGCGCCAGCCGCGCCGGTGATCGGTCCGATGCCGCCGATTTTAAATACTTCGCCGTCAACTCCCTCTGCGCCCTGTGCATCTTCTGCTGCTGATTCAGAAGTGCCCGCATTTCCAGAACCGCCGCAAGCGGTCATAGACATCGCCATCATGGCCGCAAGCCCAAGACTAACTACTCTTTTTTTCATAATATTCTCCTCCAATTCTATGCTGCAATGGAATACAACAACTATTTGAATGAGGCAATTATAAATTTTACCCCTCTAATTGTCAATACAAAAACCACCTAAAAAAGAGGGAATTTAGCAGATTTTCAACTTTTTGCGCTAAATTCTCTCTTTTCCAGATCTTGTAGTTATATTAGATATTCTTACGGGTTATAGTAAACACTTTTTACAAGTTTTGTCCGCCTGACACAGACACCTGCATTTTCCAGAAAAACATAGTAGATCTCATTGCTATTTTTCCGAATTCTATCACTCAAATTCAGAAAAACGGCTGCCGTCTGAATTATCCTTCCCACGGAAGATCGCTCGATTCGATCCGCGGATCGCGCATCATCAGATCCGCCAGCGCCTCTTTCGGAGATTTTCCGTCAAACAGCACCTGATTGACCTGGGAAACGATCGGCATATCGCAGCCGTATTTCTGTGCCAGCAGAAGACCGGCTTTCGCAGAATAAACGCCCTCGACAACCATCTGCACTTCCTTCATCGCCTCATCCATCGTGTATCCCTTTCCAATCAGGATACCCGCCCGGCGGTTGCGGCTGTGCATGCTCGCACAGGTTACGATCAAATCACCGATGCCGGATAATCCGTAGAAGGTCTGCTGTTTTCCGCCCATTGCAATACCCAGACGGGCAATCTCCGCAATTCCGCGGGTGATCAGTGCCGCCTTCGTGTTATCGCCGCATCCCAGCCCATCCGCTGTACCGGCTGCCAGCGCAATGACATTTTTAAGAGCCGCGCCAATTTCCACGCCCAGCATGTCCGGGCTGGTGTAAATGCGGAACACCGGACTCATGAACACACTCTGCATGAACTCGGCAGTCTTTTTGCGGTGCGCCGCTGCCACACAGGTAGTCGGAAGTCCCCGGCTCACCTCCTCGGCATGGCTCGGTCCGGAAAGGACGGCTACCTCCGCCAGCGGAAGTTCCTCCTCGATGACCTGTGACATCGTCATAAGACTCTGCTCCTCGATTCCCTTCGCCACATCCACGACAATCTGACCGTAACGCAGGTATTCCTTCATCTTCGCCGCCGTACTGCGGACATAGACGGACGGAACCGCCATAATCAGCATATCCTTCTCCGCCATCGCGGTGCGCAGATCAGCTGTCATCTGGATCTGATCCGGAAGTACAACCTCCGGCAGATTTTTGTGCCGTCTGGTGCGGCTCATTTCCTGGATCTCTGTATCAAATGCGGACCAGATTGTCACATCCTGCCCATTATTGTTCAGAAGCACCGCCAGGGCTGTGCCCCAGGTTCCGGCTCCGATAATTCCTACTGCTGCCATCCTGATACCTCCCGACCTGCTTTTCTCTCTTCTTCTCTCTACAGGTCAATGTTATTTGGAAATTTTTATACATTCCCACTACTTATGACGTTACTGTTCATGCATACGTGCCCAGTAACGGAATTTGCCGTGGCTTCGCATTTAAATACGGCAAATTCCTGCTGCCACCACGTTTTCTTACGGCACTTTCGGTTCCAAAAGTGCCCACCTGTGAACAATTACCTTATGGCAACTATGTAAAGTGTTGCTAAACTTCTTTCATGATTTCTTCGCGCCCAGTTTGTTTTCTGTGCCGGACAACAGACGCCCAATATTGCTCCGATGGCGCCAGATCGCCATGCACATCAGAATCGCGCCCAGTGCATAGAACTGGATGCGGTTCGGCGTGCTTACCCGGTAGGAACCCATGCTCTCAAAGATCACAAGCTCTGCAAAAAAGGTGATCGACACAAGAATCGAACCAAGCGATACATAGCGGGTCAGGAACACCGTTACGGAGAAAATCACGAAACAGGTCAGCGTAATCCGCAGATCCATCGCTGTCATGATGCCCGCCATGCAGGCAATTCCCTTGCCTCCCTTGAATTTCAGGTAAAACGGGAAATTGTGACCGAGTGTGACTCCCAGACCCGCATACAATGCAAGAAGATCCACATCCGCATTTCCCTTAAACAGCAGACGGCAGACTGCCATTGCAAACACCGCCTTGAAAAAGTCCCCTAAAAATACGATCGCGCCCGCTTTCTTTCCCATCACACGCAGGACGTTCGTAGAACCGGCATTTCCGCTGCCGTACTGGCGGATATCCATATGATTTGCCTTTCCATACAGATAGCCGGACTGGATCAGACCAAAGATATAGCCAATCACAATACAGATGAGACGTTCCATTATTGATCCTTCCCCTTTCTCTCGCGGATCAGGAATTTTAAGGAAGTTCCCTTGAATCCGAATGCGTCACGGATCTTGTTCTCGAGATACCGTGTATATGAGAAATGCATCAGTTCCTTATCATTGACAAACACAACGAATGTCGGCGGTTTGACCGCTACCTGTGTCATATAGTAGAGCTTTAAACGCTTGCCCTTGTCAGACGGCGGCTGCTGCAGTGCCACTGCCTCTGCCAGGATCTCATTGAGAACGCCGGTTGCAATACGCAGTGTCTGATTTTCGCGCACCATGTCGATCATCTCAAACAGCTTATTCATACGCTGTCCGGTCAGTGCGGATACGAACACGAACTCCGCATACGGAATAAAGGACAGAACGGTCTTAATCTTATTGGTGTACTCATAAATAGTCTTATCGGTCTTATCGATCGCATCCCATTTATTTACCACGATGATAATACCTTTTCCACGCTCATGTGCGATACCGGCAATCTTTGCATCCTGCTCGGTTACTCCCTCTTTCGCATCGATGACCATCAGAACCACATCAGCCCTCTCAACCGCCGTTACGGTACGGATGATGCTGTAGCGCTCCAGCTCCTCCTTGATCTTGCTCTTGCGGCGCAGACCTGCCGTATCGATAAAGACATATTCGGTACCGTTGCGGACAATCTCTGTATCGACTGCATCGCGGGTCGTACCGGCGATATCCGATACGATGACGCGGTTCTCGCCCAGAAGCTTATTTATAATAGAAGATTTACCTACGTTTGGTTTTCCGACAATCGCCACTCTCGGACGGTCATCCTCTTCCTCGTCACCGCTTCCCTCCGGGAAATGTGCCACGACTTCATCCAGCAGATCGCCCAGTCCCAGACGGGAGGCTGCCGAGATCGCTACCGGATCACCGATACCGAGGTTGTAGAACTCATAGACATCATTGCCAAATTTCGCCGGATTGTCTACTTTATTGACCGCCAGAACAACCGGTTTTCTCGATTTACGCAGCATATCCGCCACCTTGGAATCCGAATCGGTCATGCCCTGACGCACATCTACGATAAACAGGATCACATCCGCCGTCGCGATCGCGATCTCCGCCTGCTCACGCATCTGGGACAGGATAATATCCTTCGTATCCGGCTCGATACCGCCAGTATCGATCAGGGTAAAAGCATGGTCTAACCAGGTACAGTCCGCGTAAATACGGTCACGCGTTACACCTGGAGTATCTTTTACAATCGAAATCATATCGCCCGCAAGGACGTTGAAAAGGGTGGATTTTCCCACGTTTGGACGTCCAACGACCGCCACCACCGGTTTCTTTTTCATATTTATGCCTCCATTTATTTTCATGCTCCGCAGCTGGTTTGTAAATCCACAGCTGCTATTTTTATTGTCCAGTTACTTGTTTCATTCATTGTGATGCATTTCACATCCAGACGCTTTCTTTCTGTGTGTCCGAAAGCACGTTTTCCTCTGTATTTCCAGCCATCACGTTTCTTTCTCATCCTCCAGATCTGAGTCTTCCTCTTCAAAACAAACGACTTCGTCCGGGGCATCCTAATCCAGGTCTTCCGGCTCATATGCGTACACCTGTACGCCATCCAGATCTTCTTCCTGCCAGTTATCATCCATCTGAGCGGCAAATTCCTCCGGATCCGGCTCATACTCGCCATGCCTGGAGCTTTCCTCCTTCACAGGAGCCAGAATTGCTTCCACAAAATCACGTCCGCTTGATTTTACAATATCCACCGGAACTTGTAAAGCATTTTGTACATCCGTGCGGGTCAGATCATCCAGAAATGTCTCCTCGCCGCTTCGGAACATGGCGCTTGGAAGCAGCAGGCGGCTGCCAAGCGGCTGTTCCTTTAACTGTGCAATCAGATCCTTTGCCGTGATCAGCCCCGCCACCGTGATCCGCTCACCAAAGAAGTCATTGCGGATCGCATATACATGTACCTTTTTCCCCGGGAACTGGCGGCACACGCGCTCTACATACTGCTCAATATACGGGGCAGCCAGCCGTCCCGTTGCAATCGAAATCTCCTCCGGGCACACCTCGCCAGCCTCTCCCGGATGCAGCTGCTCCAGCGCCTCGGCTATCTCCTCCTCCATCAGGCGAATCATGCCGACCCCATTTTCCAGCTGGATATAGCCATCATAGCGATCCGCTTCCGGAAGCGGGCGCCCGGCGCCCATGTAAAACTCATCGCTGGCGTGAATGAAGTGAATACCGTGTTCCGCATAGATCTTCTTCTGCCATTTCTCTATCAAATCAATGGTATCGCCCAACTGCTCCGGTGTAAACGGCTCAAGCGGATACAGACCATCGCGGTACTTCGAGAGACCGACCGGCACGACCGAAACACTCTGCATCGCCGGAATGTATTTCGTCAGATCACGGATCGAACGGTCTAACTCCGCCCCGTCATTGACGCCCCGGCATAAAACGATCTGACCATTCATCGGGATATCCGCCTCATACAGGCGGTCGATTTTCTGGAGTGCCTCACCGGCAAAGCGGTTATGAAGCATCTTGCAGCGCAGCTCCGGATTCGTCGTCTGCACTGAAATATTGATCGGCGCCAGCTTAAACCGGATAATCCGCTCAATATCCTTATCCTTCATATTCGTCAGCGTGATATAGTTGCCCTGCAGGAACGAAAGTCTGGAATCATCGTCCTTAAAATACAGTGTCTCACGCATGCCCGGCGGCATCTGGTCGATGAAACAGAAGATGCACTTATTCCTGCAGGAACGATAATCGCTCATCAGACCATTTTCAAAGGTAATCCCCAGATCCTGATACTCATTTACGATATCCAGTTCCCACTCCTCGCCGTTCTTCTTGCGGACCAGCAGCGTAATCTCCTCACTGTTTATCTTATATTCATAATCAAAAATATCCTCTATCTCATCTCCATCGATCGTCAGAAGGACGTCCCCCGGCTCCAGCTCCATTTCCTCCGCAATCGAGCCCGGATCGACCGATTTTATCAGATGACCTTTTTTCATTTATAAAATCCTCATTTCAAATATTTTTAAACCCTAAGAATCCAGTATTATATTAACAGTAATCAGCTTTTTTGTAAAGTTGTGCTTCTGATTCGCAGATGTGGATTTTTTCAAAAGCAAGCCAAATATTTGATTTTTTTTGTAATTTTCTCATTTGCTATTGACGTTTCTTATCGTAAAATGGTATAAAATAGTTGTATTATGTCCTGCAAATGGCAGACAAACTTGTACGCTCTGCCCGCATGCATCGAAGGACCTACACTGTTTGGAGGTATAATCATGTCGAATGACTACGTGTTTAATGACACGCTTCCGGTTGCGCCGCTTAAAATTGCCGCACTGGAGAGCTGCCGGGATCTGGCTGAGAAAGTCAACTCCCACATTATCAATTTCCGCCGCAACGATATTGAAGTCCTGAAAAAACGTCAGGAAAATTTACAGTACCGCGGCTATGATGCTGATTCCTACATGCTTGACTGCGCGTGCCCGCGTTTCGGAAGCGGTGAAGCAAAAGGCATCGTCAATGAGTCTGTCCGTGGTACCGATATTTACGCCATGGTCGATGTAACCAACTACAGCCTGACCTACAAAATGAGCGGATTTACCAATCATATGTCCCCGGACGACCATTACCAGGATTTAAAACGTATCATCGGCGCATCCATTGCTACCGCACATCGTGTCAATGTTATCATGCCGTTCTTATATGAAGGACGCCAGCACAAGCGCAGCGGTCGTGAATCCCTTGACTGCGCGATGATGCTCGAAGAACTGATTCAGATGGGCGTAAGCAACATCATTACTTTCGATGCACATGACCCGCGTGTACAGAACTCCATTCCGTTAAGCGGTTTTGATAATTTCATGCCGACCTACCAGTTTATCAAGGCATTACTGAACCATGACAAAACCTTAAAGATCGACAAGGACAACCTGATGGTTATCAGCCCGGACGAGGGCGCTATGTCCCGCGCCGTATATCTGGCAAACAACCTGGGTGTTGACATGGGTATGTTCTACAAACGCCGCGATTACTCCCGTGTTGTCAATGGACGTAACCCAATCGTTGCCCATGAGTTCTTAGGTTCTTCCGTTGAAGGAAAGACCGTTCTCATCATCGATGACATGATCTCCTCCGGCGAGAGCATGCTGGACACCTGCCGCGCCCTCAAAGAGCGCAAGGCAAAACGCGTCGTTGTATGCGCTACCTTCGGTCTGTTCACCAACGGACTTGAGAAATTCGACGAATTTTTCGCAAAAGGTTACCTCGACTGCGTCGTAACCACCAACTTAAACTACCACACGCCGGAACTTCTTAAACGTGACTGGTATGTAGAAGCTGATATGAGCAAGTTTATCGCTGCAATCATCAACTCCCTGAACCATAACGTATCTCTGGAGAACGCACTGACTCCGACTGCGAAGATCCAGAAGCTGATTAAGCGGTATAACGAGGGACAGATGTAATGAGAATTGACGGCTGATAAACGGCTGTAAATTTCAAAAAACTCCTGCATACACAGATGAATGTTCATTCTGTGTATGCAGGAGCTTTTTCTAATTAATCTACTCAAACCGCGATTTGCAATTCAATCCATCCCCATCACAAATTCACCTTCTCCCAACCTCTCTCCAAATACCCATTCATCTTCCGTTTCAGTTCCTGATTCTCCTCCGCCTCCAACAGCGGATCTTTATCCATTAATTTCTTCACTTCATCCGAAACTGCCTTCAATATATCTGCATCTGCAAATATATCCGCTAAATGGAATTCGAGATCGCCGCTCTGGCGGACGCCGAAGAGGTCTCCGGGACCGCGCAGTTTTAAGTCTTCGGAGGCGATGTAGAAGCCGTCGTTTGACTTATTGAGAATATCCAGCCGCTTTCCGGCGTCTTCCTCGCCGGAGGCGTTGACCATGATGCAGTAGGACTGATCTTTTCCTCGACCGACGCGCCCGCGGAGCTGATGGAGCTGCGCCAGACCGAAACGCTCGGCATTTTCGATCATCATAACGGTGGCATTCGGGACATTGATTCCGACCTCGATGACCGTAGTGGATACCAGCACATGAATCTCATTTGCCGCAAATGCTTCCATGATCGCATTTTTTTCTTTTCCCTTCATCTTTCCGTGCAGATATTCCACCCGGATCGACGGGGACAGGGCGCGGCGCAGCTCTTCGGTATAATCGATGACGTTCTCTGCCTCCAGCATCTCGCTCGGCTCGACCATCGGGCAGATGACGTATGCTTGACGGCCGGCACGGACTTCATTTTCGATGAAACGGTAGGCATTCGGGCGAAATTCACGGTTCACGACACAGTTCTTGATCGGCTGCCGGTTTGCCGGAAGTTCATCGATGATGGAAATATCAAGATCCCCATATAAAATAATCGCCAGCGTCCGCGGGATCGGCGTCGCACTCATGACAAGCACATGCGGCTCGCCGCCTTTTTTGCTCAGCATTTCCCGCTGTGCCACTCCAAAACGGTGCTGTTCATCCGTGATTACCAATGCCAGATTGTCGTACACCACTTTTTCCTGAATCAGCGCGTGGGTTCCAATCACGATATCTGCCTCATGATTTTCAATCGACTCTCTGGCAAGCCGTTTTTCCTTCGCTGTCATCGAACCGGTCAGAAGCACCAGACGATATGTGATTCCCAGCGACGCAAACAATTCGGTCATCGACTCGTAATGCTGGCGCGCCAGTACCTCCGTCGGCACCATCAGCGCCCCCTGATATCCATTTGCCGCCGCCTGCAGCAACGCCAGAATCGCCACAATCGTCTTACCCGAACCAACGTCGCCCTGAATCAATCGGGTCATGATATGCCCGCCGGACAAATCGGCGTACACCTCCCGGATTACCTTTTTCTGTGCCCCGGTCAGAGCATATGGGAGGCGCTCTTCCACCGACGCCATTTCCCCAGAAAACGTAAATGGATATGCGCTCTTTTTATCTTCTTTTTTGTCTTTGAGCAGGCGCACTGACATCAGGAACATGAAAAATTCATCAAACACAAGACGTTTCCGGGAAAACATCAGTTCTTCCCGGTTTGCCGGAAAATGGATGTGCTCCAGCGCATAGTTGATTTCCGCCAATCCGTACTTTTCCCGCAGACCAGCCGGCAGATATTCCCGTTCCATCTGGCGCATCGTGAGGGCTTCCGTGACTGCCTTTGCGATCGTCTTATTGCCAAGTCCCTTCGTCTGTCCGTAAACCGGCTGCATAGACGACACGACTTTCGCATACTGTTCCGGGCGGTAGATCTCCGGCTGCTCCATCGTAAGTCTTCCCCGTTTTTTTACCACACGGCCACGGAAAATAAAGCGTTCCCCCGCCTTGAGCGTCCCGCGCAGATAGGGCATATTGTACCATGCCAGCGCCAGTGTGCCTCCGCTATCCCGCAATCCAGCCGTCGTAACCTGCAGGCGCGCTCCATACCGCACCACATCCGCCGTTTTTGCCAGGATTCCGCCGACTGCCGCGATCGTATCTTCCTTCAGTTCCGCGATCGGCTGCGGTTCCTTAAACTCATCATAAGCACGCGGATAATAATGAAGCAGTTCTTCCACCGTTTCCACGCCTATTTTTTGAAATAGCTTTGCCGTCTTTTCACCGATGCCCTTGACAGCGGTTATATTCTGCTGTTCCATTTATCTCCTCCTGCTTTTCAGAATATTCTCCGGAAAATCAGCCACGCGGACAGTTACCGGACAAAAAATCCGGGAATACATTGGAATGAAAGAGAGGCAGGACGCAGGGATCTCTCCCCTGACCTGCCTCATTTCATACTTATGAATTATTTTGTTTTATACGTCAAATGTTTTATCTGCGCCATCACATAGAAAATTCATTTTCTCGTTATCTGCATTTTCTCAGCCAATAGTGCAGATTCATTTAACGCATTTCAATCACTTTAAACGACCTAAATCTACTCTACCGAAATCATATAATAGTAAATCGGCTGCCCGCCATTCTGGCATTCAAATTCGCAGGATGTAAATTCTTTGCGGGCTTTCTCACAGAATGCCTCTGCGTCCTCTTCCGTGACATCCTCACCATAATAGATCGTCACAAGCTCAGACTCATCATCTACCATCTTACGAAGTGACTCCATCGCGGTCTCCTCGATATTCTTGCCAACTGCCAGCATGCCGCTGTCGCCGATCCCCATGATATCGCCCTCTGCGATCTCCATACCATCGATCGATGTATTGCGGACTGCGTAGGTAATCTGACCGGTCTTAACGTGGCTCATCTCCTCGGTCATCTGTTCCATATTTTCTTCCACCGTCAGATCCGGAGCAAAATTAATCAGCGCCGTGATACCCTGCGGAACCGTCTTGGACGGAACTACATATACCTTGGTATCTTCTGACAGGCTCTTTGCCTGCTCTGCCGCCAGAATAATATTTTTATTGTTCGGCAGAATGTAAACTGTCTCGGCATGGACTTTTTCGATTGCTTCCAGCATATCCTCCGTACTCGGATTCATCGTTTGTCCCCCCTCGATGATATAGTCAGCGCCGATACCCTTGAAAATCTCAGAAAGACCTTCTCCGACCGATACGGCGATAAATCCATATTTCTTGCGTGGTTCTTCCTTCTTCTCTTTGGCTTCTTCTTCTGCCTTCTGCTGTGCCGCCAGACGTTCGGAATCTTTGATCAGTTTCTCCTGATGTTCCTCGCGCATATTGTCAATCTTGATGCGGGACAGGGAACCGTAGGTCAGTGCCTTCTGAATCGCCAGACCTGGATCGTTTGTATGAACGTGAATCTTGACAATATCATCATCTGCCACAACTACCAGGGAGTCGCCGATCGTGCTCAGATAATCTTTCAGTTCCTGCTCTGTCGTCTCATCCGCCGGTTTTTCTGCATTGATAATAAATTCCGTACAATAACCAAAACGGATATCCGCTGCCTGCGTGCTTCCGGCGCCTGTTGCTGTTTTTGCCGCTCCATTTCCCGATACAGACGGAGTAACTGCCGCGTCGATATCCACGACTTTTCCTTTTAAGCCCTCAATACAGCCCTTGATAACCTGAATCAGACCCTGTCCGCCAGAATCCACTACACCTGCCTCTTTCAGAACCGGAAGCATCTCCGGTGTCTGGCTTAAAACATATTCGCCGTACTCCAATACTTTCTCTGAAAATTCAAGTACGTCCTCGGTCTGCGGTGCCAGTTCTGCCGCTTTATCCGCCATTCCCTTGGCAACAGTCAGAATCGTACCTTCCTTCGGCTTCATAACTGCCTTATAAGCTGTCTCCGTCGCACGGTTAAATGCGTCTGAGAGAACACTCGTCGTAATGACATCTACCGTCTTAATCTCTTTCGTAAATCCGCGGAAGAGCTGTGAAAGGATAACGCCGGAATTGCCTCGTGCGCCACGCAGGGAACCGGAGGAAATCGCTCTTGCTAACGCCTCCATCGTCGGATTTTCAACGGCTGCCACTTCTCTGGCGGCTGACAGAATCGTCATCGTCATGTTCGTACCGGTATCTCCATCTGGAACAGGAAATACGTTCAGCTCATTGATCCATTCCTTGTTGGCCTCCAGGCCTTTTGCTCCAGCCAGAAATGCATTCTTTAACATCCCGGCATCTATATAATTCATGCCCACAGGGTTTGTTCCTCCTTAATCTATCACTCTTACGCCTTCAACATAAATGCTGATTTTCTCAACCTTCATGCCAGTAAACTCTTCTACTTTATATTTTACACTCTCGATCAGGTTGTCCGCAACGGTAGAGATGCTGACCCCGTATGCCACGATTACGTGGAAATCGATGCTGAGTGCATTGTCCTTGATGGCTACGTTGATGCCGTGTGTCAGGCTTTCTCTTTTAAGCAGTCTTACCAGACCATCTTTCATACTGACAGCCGCCATGCCAACGATACCGAAGCATTCTACTGCTGTCGTTCCGGCGTACATTGCAATTACTTCCGGATCGATCTGGATCGAACCCATTTTATTGTCGATGCGTCCTTTCATATTGACAGCCTCCGTTTCTTTACTTGTTTTTGTTTGATTCGAATTTTATGCCATGATTTTTTACGGGCTGGACATGCGGAGCCTGAGCGGCTCCTGTGTCGGCGCGTGGGATGAAATATATGCGTCTCTCTACCCCGTCATGCAGCTCGATTCCGCTTCGCTCCATCTCGCTCACGGGCTTCGCCCTATGGATAAAAATGTCTGAAATACGGCTTATGTGCAAGCACAACACCGTTTTTCAGCCTTTTTTATCCGCATGACTCATGGCTTACGCGTATATTATACACCACCCACGTTAAAAAGGAAATAGAAAATAGACATCTGTCGAAAACTTTTTTTATTTTTTTTGGTTTTTCACTTGCATATTTTCCTATTTTCTGCTATTATACCTTTGTTATGGATTTTAATAGGAAGTCCAATGATCGGTTAAGGAGGTGCTACGATGGCTAAGTGTGCAATCTGCGAGAAAGCTGCTCATTTTGGTAATGCAGTGAGTCATTCACATAGAAGATCTAACAAAATGTGGAAAGCTAACGTTAAGTCTGTTAAGGTTAAAACTAATGGCGGAGCTCAGAAGATGTATGTATGTACTTCTTGCTTAAGATCCGGTTTAGTTGAAAGAGCCTAAATCGAGTTTAACTGGCCTCAGGTGTCTGCCTGAGGCTTTTTTCTTGTCCTTAGCATAATGAACGACAAAAAATGTTGGAAATATGCTTTTTGAACACATTCCAACATTTTATATAAAACTTTTCCTTCAAAACACCTTAAAACAAGTTCAGCAGCGTTCCATACAGCTTCTCATTTCCCATCACCACCAGCGCCAGCTCTTCTTTTGCCTCGCTGAGCTGATAAAAAAGATGCCTCACATCGCGCTCCGTCGAGCGCAGATATCCCATTTCATCATAATAATAGCGCCCATCCAGCCGATGCACCATGCAATCGACTTCTCGCGTATGGCGAGATTGTATTTCTACGGCAGAATCGGATTGCTCTTCCAGTTTTTCCTGCCAATCGGATTCCTGGCACTCATATCCCTGACGGATGTAATCATTCAGCAAATTAGCTGCTTCTGACTCATCGTTGGCATAAACCACCGCGACATGGGGATAGCGCCGCATTCCGCGTCCGTGCGGCAGGTGCATCATATTTTGTATAAAATAGGAAAGTTCTGCATTCGCACGGATCCGATTCGTCAGGTGGAATGTCTGGATTCCCGGCTGCTCCCCCAAGAGCTTTATTGCACCCAGTTCCAATTCTTCCGGCGAAATCATATCCTCACAGTTACTGGAAAAAATAATCGGACGCGTTTTGCCGATCTCCAGCAAAATTTCCAATGTATTGGGCGACAGAAGGTGTGCCTCATCTACTAAGATCGCGCTGTATGCTTCAAACCTGATTTCCGTTCCCGTTTGAACACTATCCTCCGCCAGGTACTCCACCCGCCGCAGCCGCTCATGCAGCACCTTCCACTCTTTTCCCGCTTCACCGCAGTGGATCATGCACACCCGCTGCCGCCCGGAGAGTTTCATCGCAATATCATATAAAAGCAGCGTTTTTCCCGTCCCCGGAAGCCCGGTAAACCAGAAATATCCCGTCCGGTCTGCCCGGATTTTCTTTAAAATCTGGCGTTCAATATCCCTCTGCTGGTATGTCAGGAAATATTCTTTCTTTAAGAACCGTCCCGGCTCTGTGAGCGGCGAAATCAGGTACAGCTCCGCCTGAAACAAGTCTTCGATATTACCTGGATAATCAGCACTCTCCTGTTGCAAATCCCAGCAGAGCTGTTCCCAGTCCGCCTCCACAATGCGGTCATGATTCGTCAGACGCACCAGGCGGTTCTGGCTGCTAATATAAGTGTACGAACGAATCGGCTTTCCCAGCGCCGCCAGATAATACCGGTTTTGTATGAGCTGCTTGCGGATCGCCTCATCCGACACCTGTCCGCTCTTTAATTCAAGGTTTAAAATTTGTTCTTCCTTGATCTGAAGCAGATCAAACTCTTTCCCCAGTCTCGGAATCTGAAACGAATAGAAAAAACGCAGTGCGTACACCGCCTGCATATGTCTCTCCAACTCCGAAACAAGCGCTTTCATGCTGTCCAGCTCCCATTCCCGTATTTTCAGAAACACATCCCGCCCCGAAAGCTGTCGTTCCAGCTTTTGAAGGTATTCCGTATTCTGATTTCGGGTAATCGTGTAAATAGAGATTGCTTTCATACCTGTACCGCCTGCGTTCCTTTTCGCCCTTTCCAAACTTTATAGATCCCTCTTTTTGCCGCAGCACTCCATGAGCGCCGCCAGCACCTTATCCATCTGCAGTGGTTTTGCCAGATGCACATTCATCCCAGCTGCCAAGCACTGCCTGGCATCCTCTTCAAAGGCATTTGCCGTCATGGCAAGAATCGGAATCTGCCTTGCATCCGCCCGCGGAATCGCCCGGATCGCGCGTGTCGCAGCCAGACCATCCATCACTGGCATCATCACATCCATGAGAATCGCATCGAACGTCCCCGGAGGTGCCGCCTCAAAGCAGTCTACTGCTTTCTTCCCGTTCTTCACAATCGTGACATGGGCACCCGCATCGGTCAGAAGTGTTTCCGCGATCTCTGCATTCAACTCATTGTCCTCCGCCAAAAGCAGCTTCAAACCGTGAATATCTCCTGACGGCGCTGCTTCCTTAACCGGGAACTCCTCCGGCGGCGGTGCAATCTCAAATGGAATTTCCACCACAAACGTCGTTCCAATGCCGACCTCACTCGTCACCTCGATGTTTCCGTGCATCTGTTCAATCAGCCCTTTGACGATCGTCATGCCAAGCCCAGTTCCCTGGTAAACACTACGCGCATCATTTTTCTCCTGTGCAAACGGGTCAAAGATGTGATCCAGAAATTCCTGGCTCATGCCAACTCCCGTGTCCGAGATCGTCCACCTATAGACGCACCAGCCGTCCCGTACATCCTGCGCCTCCACCCTGGTACTGATTTTTCCGCCCGGACGATTGTATTTGATGCAGTTTCCATAAATATTCAGGAAAATCTGGCGCAGATGGAGCTGGCTTCCATAAATATACGGATACGGAATCTCCGCTTTTCTTTTATCATACTCCCATTGAATGCCCGCATCTACCGCGCGCTCGATGATGATGCTCACGATATCGCGCGTCATCTCTGCCAATGAAATATAATCATGTGCCAGAATGATCTTTCCCTCTTCCAGCTTGCTCATCTGCAGCACATCATTGATGAGGGACAGCAGATGCCCCGCCGCCACCTGCATTTTCCGGTGATTTTCCATCAGCATCTCCTTATCATCAAAATGTGCCTCATCGATTTTCAAAAGCCCGATAATGCCATTGAGCGGTGTCCGGATATCGTGACTCATGCGGCTTAAGAAATCTGTTTTCGCCCGGTTTGCCGTCCGCATTTCATCAAATGCCGCCTGCAGGCGCGCGTGCTCCTGTTCATCCCGCGCGTGCATCTGCGACGTATCCTGCAGAAGAATGATCGCATGAACCACCGGCATCTCACAAGAAAGCTCCGTATCAAACACGATCGTCTGCGTCATCAGAACTGTTTTCTGTACCCAGCAGATCGTGCCATCCTCCTCCTGGATACAGTATTCCACGGAAATATGTTTCTCCCCTGCCTCAAACCGCTTCAAAAGCTTAGCCGGATCATCTGCTATGCGATAGCTTCCCAAGGTCTCCTGGGTAACCATCTTCATATATTCACTGCAATAATCACGGTAAGAGCACGGCAGCGGATAGTCCATAAATAGCTCCCGGCATCTCTCTTCTTTTCCATTCAGAACAACACCCTTCTCCAGAAGATCCTTTGTCAAATTAACTGTATATATCATATCCGACAGATCCAGGAGTGCATCCACATAGCTGTCATTTTCCAGAATCGACTGTTTGAGCTGTTCATAATAAAGCGTCAGCTGTTCCTTCGCATCTGCCCGTCCTTCTGAACTTTTCCGGATCGTCTCAAATGCCAGCAGGAAATGATGCAGCTTTCCTTTCTCATCCCAATCTACCGGGATCAGCGTCAGGCGGCTGTAGAGTCCCTGATCGTTAGTGTCATACTGCAATTCAAGTAGATCTCCCTCCGCCTGCAGCTTCCCGGAAAGCTTTGAAATCTGCAGACTCTGGCGGATGTAGGCGCGGTCAGCACGAGGCACTCGTTCCGTTGCTATCTGCTCCGCCGCACCGGAATAGCTTCCGTCCGACGCCAGGAAGAAATCAACACTGGCACGGAGTGTCCGGTAGGTATCCATGTGCGCGTCGCAGTAGAGACAATCCGAAAAGTTTCTCCCGAACCGGTTTAAAAGCTTGAGCAGGCGGAAATCCAGCCGTTTTTCCGCTGCCGCTTCCTCGCGCTTTACATGGTTTTTGTTGATATACATATTTTTATCGGCAAAATTGAAAAGCTCCCGCATCGTACTGCCCGGAAAATCACTGGCAAGTGCATACCCGACCGCATAGCTGAGCGGCATATCCGGATATCCCTTTGACTCCTCTGTCATCGCCTCCCGCACATGGGTGAGGCATTCCCGCATGGCCTCCTCATCCAGACCATGCGTAACGGCAATAAATTCATCGCCGCCGTCCCGCCCTACGAACTGTTCCGCAGGCATGGACGCGCGCAGGCAGACGGCGAACCGCCTGATGTAGGCATCCCCCGCCTCATGCCCCATGCTGTTGTTGATTCGGCGGAGATTATTCAGGTCAAAACTGCATACTCCCACATTCTCCGCCGCCGGTTCCGGATCATCCAGCAATTCTTCGCATTTATTCTTATTGGGAAGTCCGGTCGCCTTGTCCAAATACACCTTTTTCTGCAGCGCACGGTTCATCGCCGCAAAGCGCACCGCCTTGATAAATTCATATCCAATCAGAAGCATCAGAACAATAATATCAATCGTGATATATTTTTCAATTACCGTCAGCGAGGATGCCTTCCTCTGGGAATACGCCTCCGCCAGTCCCGTCGCCTCATCACAGATTTCAAAGAACCGCTCGCTCTTATCAATGATCTCTGTATTCTCATAGCCGACTTCTCGGACACGCAGGATTTCATAGTGAAGCGCGGCAAAGTACTCCTCCAACTCCTGCATCTTACTCTGAAACGCCCCGTCATCAAGGCGCACCAGCCCCAGTTCGCCATTGCCATTTCGCAGACCGTCGACGAAGGCCTCAATATCCTGAATCATACCATCCTCCGGCTGACCGGAAATTTCCAATTTAATGATACGCTGTGTCTTTCCGCGCACCAGTCCCGCATAATTGACCACACGCGCCGTTCCCTGAATACTGGAGACAATTCCCATCATCACGATAATCAGTGCCGCCAGCACAACCGCCAGCACGCCGATGCAGATCTGTATTATGTTTGAAGTCTTTTTCTTCTTACTCTTATTCGCATTCTCGGAATCCATCGCTCCGTCCTCCCGTGAAAAAGAATGTGCCTTGGCACATTCTCGCGCCAAGCGCGGTCGCTTGCGACATGTTTCTGGTACGCCCTTTTTCCTGCACCTGCCATCTTGTTATTTTACATCTTATATTCCAGAAAGCATCCATCCTCATGCGACTCAATCCGCCCGACCGCCTGCAGATACGAATAAATAATCACCGTCCCGGCAAACTTCATCCCACGCTTTTTGAGATCTGCCGACACTGCATCTGAGAGCGGCGAGCTGACCTTGCCTGTCTCATGAATCACCGCATCTCCTGTCCAGTGAGTCAGATACGCGTCAAAACTCCCATATTCATTCTGAATTTCCCGGAATATCCGTGCATTCGTGACAGCGGCATGAATTTTCAGCCGGTTATGTACAATTCCCGGGGCGGTCCGGAGTGCTTCCTCCTTCGCCTCGTCGTAACCGCACACCTTGTCCAGGTCAAATTCATCGAACGCGGCGCGGAATGCCTCCCGCTTATTGAGAATGCACTCCCACGAAAGCCCTGCCTGAAAGCATTCAAGGATCAGCATCTCAAAGAGCTTCGCATCATCCCGAACCAGCTTTCCCCACTCCTCGTCGTGGTAACGGATATACAATTCATTCTTTGGATTCGCCCAGCGGCAGCGGTGTTTTCCATCGTGCCATTCCATACGTTTATCTCTCCCTGTTCGTCATTTGCTCTCACATTTTTTGCTTATTTATCCTTGTTTTTCATTCAAGAAAACATAAATATGCCATATCTCTCGTTTTGAAGTTCTACATAAGCGGCGCCAGAATCCGCAGCGCCTTCCCCGCAAACCGCCGGATAAACGGATACTTCCGGCAGCTTTCCAGAGTGATCCGCTCGCTCTTTGCAAGTGTTTTCTGGAAATCTTCTTCCACATCCATCACAACCGCATTGCGGAAGAAATAGGACGCGCACTCAAAATGCAGATACAGGCTTCTGAAATCAAGGTTGATCGTTCCGACCACCGCCTTCTCATCGTCGCTCGTAAACATCTTCGCATGGATAAAGCCCGGCGTGTATTCATAGATCTGGACACCAGCCCGCAGAAGCTCCGCGTAATAGCTGCGAGCCAGCAGGTACGCATATAACTTATCCGGTATATGCGGCATGATAATAATGACCTCCACGCCGCGTTTTGCCGCAAACTTGAGCGCCGCCAGCGTCGTATCGTCGAGAATCAGATACGGAGTCGTGATGTGCACATACCGGCGTGAACGCCCTAAAATATCGAGGTACACCGACTCGCCGACATTTTCCCCGTCGAGCGGGCTGTCCGCATACGGCATCACAAAGCCGCCGTAATCCATCCCCGCCGGCATATGAAATTCCGGCGGACATAAAAATCGGCGGTACTCCTCGCCATCCCGCTCCGTCACATCCCAGAGCTGCAGAAACATCATCGTAAAACTATCCACGGCTTTTCCTTTGATCAGGACTGCCGTGTCCTTCCAGTGTCCAAAGCGCACCCGCTGGTTGATATACTCATCCGCCAGGTTCACGCCTCCGGTAAACGCAGTATGACCATCAATCACGCAGATCTTCCGGTGATCGCGGTTATTCTGATAACTCGAGAGAGCCGGACGCACCGGCGCAAAAATCTTGCACTGAATCCCCTTCTCCTGCATCGCCTTCTCATAGCCGTGCGGCAGCGTGAAGAGATTTCCCATGCCGTCATACATAAATCGGACTTCCACGCCCTCGGCGGCCTTCGTCTCTAACACCTGTAAAATCGCATCCCACATCACTCCGTGTTCTACGATAAAATATTCCATAAATATAAAATGTTCCGCTTTTTTGAGTTCTTCCAATAATACTGGAAACATATCATCTCCCAGCGGGAAATAACGTGCCCCCGTATTTTCATACGCCGGGAAACGTCCGTACTGGTTCATATAGCGGACGAGATTGCCGCCACTGGCGCTGATGCTCTCATAGTGTGCCAGCACCTCCGGATCCTGTAAAAGGTACGGACGCAGTTTTGTCCCAACTTCCTCGATCCGCCGGTTAATACGGTGCGTGCCAGGCTGCAGCGTCAAAAACAGATAAAACAGCGTTCCAAACACTGGAAATACCAGAATCGGCACAACCCAGGACAGCTTGATCGTGCTGTTTCCTTCATCGCTGATAATATAGATCAATATCAGGGCACTGAGTATCGCAGATCCGCCATACATATAGATCAGGTACTCTCTAAACCAGTCAAACCCGGCAAAGAGCACAAGAATCTGTATCAGCAGAAACAGCGTTCCCAGCGTGGTACGACCGAAAATCAGACGCAGCAGTTTTTTCAATTTTTTAAGTATTTTCTCCATTTTCTACCAGTCCATTTCTCTATCTTGTTCATCGGGCATCTGCCATATCATTTAAAACTACAGTGCCATCTCTCATAGTATGACAGATTTTTGCAAATAAAACAAGAGGTCAGCCAGAGACTAACACAGATTTATGTGTCATCCCGACTGACCTGTCGTTGTAAGCGCTCATTTTAACAACCGCATTGAAACATCTCACGGATACCCGGCATAAAGCTGTTATATCGCCATTCTTGGCATTTTAGTCCTCCAGCGCCTGACGGATATCCTCGATGATATCATCCACATTCTCAATTCCGACACTCAAACGGATCAGGCTTGGATCAACGCCTGCCTCCCTGAGCTGCTCATCGGAGAGCTGACGGTGAGTATGGCTTGCCGGATGCAGAACGCAGGTTCTCGCATCGGCAACATGGGTTACGATGGCTGCCAGTTTCAGCTTATCCATGAACTCGCCAGCTGCCTGACGACCGCCCTTTAAGCCGAAAGAAATAACGCCGCATGTACCGTTCGGCATATATTTCTGCGCCAGTGCATGGTATTTATCATTTTCAAGTCCCGGATAATTCACCCAGGCCACATCTTCACGGCTCTGTAAATACTCGGCGACCTTCTGTGCATTCTCACAGTGGCGCGGCACACGCAGATGCAGTGTCTCCAGACCGATATTCAATAAGAAGGAATTCTGCGGGGACGGGATGGAACCGAGATCACGCATTACCTGTGCGGTTGCCTTGGTGATATAAGCCGCCTTACCGAATTTCTTCGTGTAAATAATGCCGTGGTAAGACTCATCCGGCGTCGTCAGACCCGGGAATTTATCTGCATGTGCCTCCCAGTCAAAGTTGCCACTGTCCACGATGCAGCCGCCGACGGTCATCGCATGTCCATCCATATATTTTGTAGTAGAATGCGTTACAATATCTGCGCCCCACTCGAACGGACGGCAGTTGATCGGAGTTGCAAACGTATTATCTACAATAAATGGAATACCATTTCTGTGTGCAATCCGGGCAAATTTTTCCAGATCCAGCACTACCAGAGCCGGGTTTGCAATCGACTCACCGAATATACACTTTGTGTTCGGGCGGATCGCCTTCTCGATCTCCTCTTCCGGCGCATCCGGGTCAACTAACGTAACATCGACGCCCATTTTTTTCATCGTAACGACAAACAGGTTTGATGTGCCGCCGTATACGGTTGCCGAGCAGACCAGATGATCGCCCGCGCCGCAGATATTAAATACCGCATAAAAGTTTGCCGCCTGTCCGGAGGATGTCAGCATTGCTGCCGCGCCGCCCTCCAGCTCACGGATCTTATCTGCGACTGCATCATTGGTCGGGTTTGCCAGACGGGTATAAAAATATCCGTTTTCTTCCAGATCAAAGAGTCTTCCCATCTGCTCACTGGTTGAATACTTAAAGGTCGTGCTCTGGTAGATCGGCAGAATTCTCGGCTCGCCATTTTTCGGCTGCCATCCGCCCTGGATGCACGTTGTTTCCATTGAACGTTTCATTTTTCTTCTCCTTCATATGTTTATTTTTAAATAATTATATAGTAATTGAGCCCATTTTTTAGTACGGCTCTTTTACATCACCATATCAAACAGCGAAAGCTGATTGCTCTCCGGCAGCCCCGTCAGAATTCCCAGCTCTGCCATCAGATCGCACACCGTCTTCGTAACCTTGGTACGGTTGATAAAGTCCTCTTTCGACAAGAACTTTCCGTCCTCCGCCGCAAAAACAATCGCGTCTGCCGCTTTCTCGCCGAGTCCGTCGATACTGCTTAACGATGGCATCAGCTTTCCGTCTATGATCTGGAAATTGCGGGCTTTTGCCCGGTAAATATCGATGGGCATGAACTCAAATCCGCGCGCGTACATTTCCTGTACGATACGCATATCGCGCAGCGTGTCCTGCTCTTTCTTGGAAAGAGAATCCGACCGGCTCTTGTACTCCGCCAGATGGTACTCCAGCTTATCGCGCCCCTGGCACATCAGCTTGTAGGTAAATCCACTCGCACGGATGCTGAAATATGCCGCATAGTACGCCAGCGGGTAAAATACCTTACAGTACGCCACACGCCACGCCATCATAACGTAAGCCGCCGCGTGCGCTTTCGGGAACATATACTTGATTTTCAGGCAGGAATCGATATACCACTGCGGCACATCGTGAGCTTTCATCTCCTCAATCCACTCCGGTTTCAGTCCTTTTCCTTTTCGGACAGACTCCATGATAGTGAAGGAGAGTCCCTCTTCGAGTCCTTTCTGAATCAGATAAATCATAATATCGTCTCGACAACAGATCGCCGTCTGAATCGTCGCCTGTCCGCTCAGGATAAGGTCTTTCGCGTTTCCTAACCATACATCCGTACCGTGGGACAGACCGGAAATCCGCACCAAATCCGAAAAATATTTCGGTTTGGCATCGATCAACATCTGCATCGCGAAGTCTGTACCAAACTCCGGAATGCCAAGCGCCCCGAGCTTACAGCCGCCGAGATCCTCCGGCGTGACACCGAGCGCCTCCGTGTTCTGGAAGAGACTCATGACCTCCTTCGAATCCAGTGGAATATCCTTAACCGGGTCGAGTCCCGTCAAATCCTGCAGCATACGAATCATGGTCGGATCATCGTGTCCGAGAATATCGAGTTTCAACAAGTTGTGGTCGATGGAGTGGTAATCGAAATGCGTCGTGACGGTGCGTGTCGTCATATCGTCCGCCGGGTGCTGCACCGGTGTAAACGTGTCAATCTCCTCTCCGAGGGGCAGTACGATGATACCGCCCGGATGCTGTCCGGTGGTACGCCGCACGCCGACGCAGCCGGACACGATGCGCTCAATCTCGCACCGGCGCTTACGGATTCCTTTATCCTCATAATAATGCGCCACAAAACCATACGCTGTCTTATCCGCCAACGTACCGATCGTCCCCGCACGGAAGGTCTGTCCTTTTCCGAAGATGACCTCCGTATAGCTGTGCGCCCGGCTCTGGTACTCGCCGGAGAAGTTTAAGTCTATATCCGGCTCCTTATCGCCCTTGAATCCCAGGAACGTCTCAAACGGGATGTCGAACCCGTCTTTTTTCAACGGTTTTCCGCACTTTGGACATATCTTATCCGGCATATCGCAGCCCGCCATACCCGAAAACTTCTTTACGTCTTCGGAATCAAAATCGTAATAATGGCAGTTCGGGCAGTAATAATGCGGGCTCAGCGGATTTACCTCCGTGATACCAGACATCGTCGCCGCCAGCGAGGAACCAACGGATCCTCGCGAACCAACCAGATATCCATCCTCATTCGACTTCCAAACCAGCTTCTGCGCGATGATATACATAACGGCGAATCCATTGGAAATGATCGAGTGAAGTTCACGCTCCAACCGATCGACTACCACCTTCGGCAGCTTATCGCCGTACATATCATGCGCGTGGTTGTAGCAGATGGTACGCAGCGTATCATCCGAATTCGGAATAACTGGCGGACACTTGTCCGGGCGTACCGGGGAAATGCGCTCACACATCGCCGCGATCTTGCGCGTGTTTGTGATAACGATCTCCTCCGCCTTATCGCTGCCTAAATATTCAAATTCCCCCAGCATTTCCTCGGTGGTCCGCAGATACAGTGGTGCCTGATCGTCTGCATCCTTAAAGCCCTTGCTCGCCATGATGATACGGCGGTAGACCTCATCCTCCGGATCGAGAAAATGTACGTCGCAGGTCGCGCAGACCAGCTTGTTCCACTGTTCGCCAAGTTCAATCACTTTGCGGTTCAGATCCTGCAGATCCTCCCAGGTGTTGACCGAACTTTTCTCATCCCGCAGCATAAATGCGTTGTTTCCAAGCGGCTGCACTTCCAGATAATCGTAGAAATTCGCTATTTTTCCCAGTTCCTCCTCCGGAACCCCGCGCAGAATCGCCTGAAACAGCTCGCCCGCCTCGCACGCCGATCCAAGAATCAGCCCCTCGCGGTGGCTCGCCAGCAGACTCTTTGGAATCCGCGGACGTTTTGCAAAATACGTCAGGTTTGACTGGGAAATCAGCCGGTACAGGTTGATTCGCCCGACATCATTCTTCGCCAAAATAATAATATGGTAGGTCGGCATCTTCCGGATCATTTCCGGTGTCATTTTGCTGAGTTCGTTGAGCTGCGTCAGGTTTTCGATATCACGAGCCTTTAACATCTCGATGAACTTGACAAAAATCTCTGCCGTCGCCCCCGCATCATCGACCGCCCGGTGATGGTTTTCGAGGGAAATTTTAAGCTCTTTCGCTACCGTGTCGAGCTTGAAGCGGTTCAGGTTCGGCAGCAGGACACGCGCCAGCGAAACCGTATCGAGAACGGTCGGCTGGAATGTGAGTCCCTGCCGTCTCGCATTTTCTTTGATGAAACTGATATCAAACGACGCGTTGTGCGCGACCATGACCGCACCCTCGCAGAATGCCAGAAACTCCGGCAGAACCTCTTCGATCGTCGGCGCGCTGATTACCATGCCGTCGTTGATGCTTGTCAGCTGTTCAATGTCATAGGGGATTGGCACTTCCGGGTTGACAAATGTGCTGAATTTGTCCACAATCTTTCCATCCGTCACACGCACCGCGCCGATCTCGATGATGCGGTTCTTGATCGGGCTGAAACCGGTCGTCTCGATATCGAATACAACGCAGGTGTGGTCTAACGTCTGTCCTTTCTCATTCTCCGCCAGCTCCTTCATATCATCGACGAGATAGCCCTCAACACCATAGAGGATCTTGAAGTTTTCGCCCTTATCGACCGCATGGTTCGCATCCGGAAATGCCTGCACACAGCCGTGGTCGGTGACAGCGATCGCGTCCATGCCCCACTGTTTGGCACGTTTGATGATATCCTTGACCTCGGAAACACCGTCCATATCGCTCATCTTTGTGTGACAGTGAAGCTCCACGCGCTTGACCGGACTGTTGTCCATCCGCTTGCTGGTGAAATCTTCGCATTTCTTGATGCCGGAAACCGAACCGATCGTCAGCTCGCCGTCAAATTTATCAATGTTGGCAACACCCTTGATGCGGACAAACTGTCCCGCCTTGGTCGCCATCTTCAAATCATCCAGCGTATCTTCCCGTGCAAAGATCTTGACGCCGATTGTATCTGTAAAATCCGTTACCGAAAACATAAACAATGTGTTGCCGCTGCGAAGCTCCCTTAGCTCGCAGGTCAGGATCTTTCCGCGGATGACAACCTGCCCAACCTCGCCTTCCAGCTCCTCGATCGGGCTCGCCTCCTCATCGAAATCGCGCCCAAACAGCACATCCGGATTGTCGGATTTCTTCATATAGCCCGAACGGCGGTACTCGCCGCCCTTGCTAGATCCAGCATTTGCGCTGCCTGCCTGGTTTCTGCCTCCTGCCGGATTCCCTCCGGCTTTCAGCTTACCAACCGGTTTTAAAACAGTCTTTCCCTCGTCAAATGGCAGATCGACACCGCCAGAGGCAGGTTCTGCCCCCGACGGTTCCATATACGCCTCATTGGCACCTGCTGCCCCGGCAGCCGCGCCGCTTCCGCCTGCCGAGCCACTCTCGCCTGCCGCCTGCGGCTTCATGTAGATGATCTCCGGCTCAGTATTCTTCTTCTCAACCGGACGGTAGGAAGTCTTCACAACCATTGGCACATTGCAGCGCTCGGTGAAGATTTTCTCCAGAATCCGCACCAGTTCCTGTGCCTTATCGCGCACGATCATCGTGTCCTCCAGCGACAGCTTCAGGTATCCTTCTTCTTCAAAATCCATCTCCGCCTTACGGAACATATTATAAAGAAGGATACTGTAATTTTTCAGCTCCATCAAAATACTGTCCCGGTACACATTCATGAGTTTTTCCGGCGTGTACTGGCTGGACAGATGGTATTTCTCCAAAATCTTGATCGTCACCCGTTTGCCCGGAAACAACTGCTCCTTGATGCCTTTTTCCAGATCGTAGATACTCTGCTTGTGCATCAGGCGCGGGCTGTCGATGTAGACGCGGATCACGCTCCGGTCACGGTTCGTCGAGATCTTCTCGATCCCGACCATTTCAAGCAGTCCCCGCACATTTTCCGCAATATGTAAATCTGGAAATACCTCCAGAAATGTTTTCATTCTATCATTCCTTTGCTTTTTTCTCTTCCACCATCCGGTCAAGCTCCGCTTTGAGCGCCGGTAAAAGTTCACTCTCCGGCAGTTTTTTCACAATCTCGCCCTTTCGTATCAGAAGTCCTTCGCCGATACCGCCGGCTACACCGAGATCGGCTTCCTTCGCCTCGCCCGGTCCGTTGACCACGCAGCCCATGACGGCAACCTTGATATCCAGCGGATATCCCTGTACCAGCGTCTCCACCTGGTTTGCCAGACCGATGAGGTCGATCTGCGTGCGTCCGCAGGTCGGACATGAAACAACTTCCACGCCACCCCGACGAAGTCCCAGCGTCTTCAAAATCAGCTTTGCCGACTTGATCTCCTCCAGCGGGCTGCCTGTCAGGGACACGCGGATCGTATCACCGATTCCCTGACTCAAAATCAGTCCCAGACCGACCGCTGACTTGATATTGCCCGCAATCACAGTTCCCGCCTCTGTGATACCGACATGCAGCGGATAATGAGTCTTTTTTGCAATTAGTTCATGTGCTTTTACACACATCATAACATCCGAAGATTTGATGCTGATGACCAGATTATCATAACCCATCTGCTCAATCAGGGCAACCTTATCCAGCGCACTCTCAACGAGTCCTTCCGCTGTCACGCCGCCATATTTCTCTACCAATGGCTTTTCCAAAGAACCGCTGTTGACGCCGACACGAATCGGCACGCCATACTCTTTTGCCTTGTCAACCACCGCCTGGATCCGCTCTCTGGAACCGATATTTCCCGGATTGATACGGATTTTGTCCGCGCCGCACTCGATCGCCGCGATCGCGAGACGATAGTCAAAATGAATATCCGCCACCAATGGAATATGTATCTGGCGTTTAATCTCCGTCAGGGCAGCAGCCGCCTCCATTGTCGGCACTGCCACACGGATAATATCGCAGCCCGCGTGCTCCAGCGCCAGAATCTGCTCGACGGTCGCCTCCACATCCTCTGTTTTCGTATTACACATCGACTGGATCAGAATCGGATTGCCGCCGCCGATCTGACGTTTTCCAATCTGCACCACTTTCGTCTCGTCCCGGTATCCCATATCGTTCCTCCCAAACCTTTCTTCTCCGACATGAAATTTCCGGTCTTTTTCGAGCGAATCTTTCATGCCTTTGAATTAAATGAATTAGTAACTGTTCAGTACCTTCACAGTCACGCGCAAAAATCCATCAAAAATTGCCTACGGCAATGGGATTTTTGCCTGCTGACCCATGTTTTCGTACGGTCAGCGCAGTAAATGCGCAGACCTACTGAACAGTTACATGAATTATTACAATAAATTTCTAATATCATTAAACAACACAAACAGCATCAGCGTCATCAATGCCGCCATGCCCGCCATATGAACCATGCCCTCTTTTTCCGGATCAACCGGCTTGCCGCGCAGCATCTCCAGAATGATAAAGACGAGCCGTCCGCCGTCCAGCGCCGGGATTGGAAGCAGGTTCATGACACCCAGATTGGCGCTGAGCAGAATACACATATTTGCCAGATTGACAAGCACAATCATAAGTCCGTAGCTCTGGCTTTCCTTGACCGTCGTGCCGATCATTGACACAATCCGCACCGGACCTGCGATATCGTTCGAGCTGACCTGCCGCTTCAGAATCATGCCAAGGCTGCTGAATGTCACACGGATCCAGTAGCGCACTTCGCAGAAGCTATACTGCGCTGTCTGAATCACAGACGCCGGTTTCTGGTAAACGCCGCCGCTGATTCCAATAAGATAGCGTCCCGCCTCCTCGGAATAACGCGGAACCATCTGCGTCGTGTGGGATTTCCCATCCCGCACATACTCCACCGTGACACTCTTTCCCGGATGGAACTGCAGATAGGTCTGCACGTCGCGGTACAGATAGGTGCGTGTGCCATTTAAGCGCTCGATCGTATCGCCCGCCTGCAGCCCCGCCTCCTGTGCCGGATAGCCGTCCTCGACACTGACAACCGATGCCGGGTCAAAGCCCACACAGCTGATTACGAAAAAGGCGCAAAACCACGCCAGAATGAAGTTGAATACGGGTCCTGCCACCACGACTTTAAAACGTGTCCAGGCAGAAACTGCATTAAAATAAGTCCCGGAGGCGCCCGGAGGCAGCAGGATCCGTTCCGTTTTTCCATCTGTCAGACTCTGGTTCTGATCGCAGGAACTTCCTTTTTCCGCCTCATCCGGCGCATCATACCCTTCATCTTCCCCCAGCATCATACAAGAACCGCCAAACGGAAGCAGTTTCAGCGAGTACCGCGTCCCGCCTTTCACAAAACTGAAGAGTCTCGGTCCCATGCCGAGTGAAAACTCAACGACGCAGATTCCGCCCCGTTTTGCCAATAAAAAATGTCCAAATTCATGAAACAGCACGATCAGGCTGAATACAATCAGCGCCGCCAGCAAACTTACCAATCTACCACCTGCTCTCTATAAAATCATAGGTTTCCTGTTCTGCTGCCAGAATCTCTTCAACCGTCGGATTCTCTTTCACGGTATGGTGTTCCATCGCCGCCTCAATCATATCAGTGATGGTCAGATATCCGATCTCGCGATCGAGGAATTTCTGGACTGCCCGCTCATTTGCCGCGTTGAAGACGGTCGGAAGCGTGCCACCGCGCCGTCCGGCTTTGTATGCCAGGGAAAGCCCGTGGAAATTTTCAAAATCCGGCGCTTCAAAGGTAATCTGTGCCAGCTTTGCAAAATCCAGCCGGTCGCCCGCCAGGAAGCGGCGTTCCGGATAATACAGCGCATATTGGATCGGAAGCTTCATATCCGGCGTGCCAAGCTGCGCTATTACCGCGCCGTCCTCGTATTCTACCATTGAATGAATCACACTCTGCGGCTGCACAACCACCTGCACCTGATCCATCTCCACGCCAAAAAGCCATCTCGCCTCCATAACTTCCAGACCTTTGTTTACCATCGTGGAACTGTCGATCGTGATCTTGCGTCCCATCGTCCAGTTCGGATGTTTCAGCGCATCTTCAACCTGCACACCCTTCATCTGCTCTCTCGTCCATCCGCGGAATGGTCCGCCGGACGCTGTCAGGAGAATCTTGTGGATCTTATTTCCCGTCTCGCCGTTCAAGCTCTGGAAAATCGCGCTGTGCTCGCTGTCCACCGGCAAAATGCGGACATGTTTCTCTTTTGCCAACGGCATAATGATATGCCCCGCCGTCACCAGAGTTTCTTTGTTTGCAAGTGCAATATCCTTTCCGGCATTCATCGCCGCGATTGTCGGGCGGATGCCGATCATGCCGACCACCGCTGTCACCACAATCTCCGCACTCAGTTCTGTCGCCACTGCGAGAAGTCCATCCATGCCGCTCTCAACACGGATATCCAGATCCCGCACACGGTCTTTCAGTTCTTTTGCTTTTTCCTCGTTCCAGACCGCCGCGATCTTCGGAGAAAACTCCCGGATCTGTTTCTCCAGAAGATCAATATTGCTTCCAGCCGCCAGAGCCGTTACTTCTATATCTTTATTCGCCCGGACCACTTCCAATGTCTGTGTTCCGATCGATCCGGTTGATCCAAGTATCGCAATTTTTTTCATTTCTTATTCTCCTGTTTCTGTATTTTCATACATACTTTCGTTTTATCGTAAAAACGTCAGTGCAAAATAAATCGCCGGTGCCGTAAAAATCATGCTGTCGAACCGATCCAGCACGCCGCCGTGTCCCGGAATCAGGTTTCCGTAATCCTTGACATTGTGGTTCCGCTTGATCGCCGACGCCGCCAGATCCCCGATCTGGGAAATGACCGCCGCAATCGCACACGCCACCGCGCATGCCACCATCGGATTGCTGACCTCGTCCATCTTCACACCGAAGAAATATGCATAAATGCAGCCTAACAGAGCCGATCCGACCACACCGCCGACGGCGCCCTCGATCGATTTTTTCGGGCTTAAAACCGGTGCCAGACGGTGTTTTCCAAGGAGCATTCCCGCGCAGTATGCGCAGGTGTCACAGCCCCAGGAGCTTAAAAAGATCAGCCAGACAAGGTATTTTCCATCCGCCATTGCCCGCACCTGATACAGGTAGGAAAGCATAATTCCCAGATAAAAAATGCCGAAAAATGCTACTGTAATCTGCTCGGTCCCATATTTCGGAAACGTGAACACGTAAATGCTCATCAGCACCATCAGGGCTGCAATCGCAAGCAGCGTCACATAATGCTGCCCTTCAAACCACACCAGCCCATAATATCCCAGACACGCCAGATACCCGGCGATGCCCGGCGCTTTTTTCTCAATCCCCATAACCCGGTAAAGCTCAAACATACCGATCAGGGAGATCGCGGCGGTCACACAGTACAGAAGGACACCGCCCTTTGTAACCAGTAAAATCGCGAGTGCTACAAGCACAATCCCGCTTATCAGCCTCGTTCTGAACATGGCAACTCCTCCTTATGCCTTGACTCCGCCAAAGCGTCTGTCTCTTTGATTGAACTGCTCAATTGCCTTTATAAGCTCGTCGCGGTTGAAATCCGGCCACAGGCAGTCCGTGATATAAATCTCACTGTAGGCAAGCTGCCACAGCAGATAATTGGACAGGCGGATCTCGCCGCTGGTGCGGATCAGAAGATCCGGGTCCGGGATGCCCGCCGTATCTAAATAGGACGCAACGGTCTGCTCTGTCACGTTCTCCGGCACCAGCTTTCCGTCCTGACAGTCCATCATCATATGGCGCACCGCGCGCGTGATCTCATCTCTGCCGCCGTAGTTGACTGCGATCACAAAGGTCATGCCCGTGTTTGCCGCCGTCTCGTCTTCCAGGCGGTTGATGCCCTCGATGATATCGCTGTCAAAGCGCGTGCGGTCGCCGATCATTTTGACTCTTACATTATTTTTCTTGGCAATCTTTAAAAGCCGTTTCAGATAAAAACGGAAGAGCTGCATCAGCGCCCCTACTTCTTCAGCAGAACGCTTCCAGTTTTCCGTTGAAAAACCATATACCGTCAGATAACGGATTCCCAGTCTCGCTGCATCCTCAACCGTCTGTTCAACCGTCACACACCCCTGTTTATGACCTACGGTTCTCGGAAGACCTCTCTTCTTCGCCCATCTGCCGTTGCCATCCAGAATGAGGGCGACATGCTGCGGAATTACCAGGTTTTCGATGTCCCTTTCCATCCAGTTTTCCTCCATAATATTCCCTTAATAGCCAGAAAACAGGACCAGCCGGCCATCCGCATCTGCAATGCCGGCCAGCCCTGCTTGAGGCAGCCTGATTTTTACATTTAAACTCTATTGTATTTTTATACAGTCATGATCTCAGCTGTTTTTTCTTCTACTGCTTTATCAACCTTTGCGATCATCTTGTCAGTCAGCTTCTGGATCTGATCCTCGCCATCTGCCAGCTCATCCTCGGTGATCTCGCCGCCTTTTTCCAGCTTCTTTAACAGGTCGTTTGCATCACGGCGGATATTGCGGACTGCAACCTTCGCGCCCTCGCCCTTTTTCTTAACATCCTTTGCCAGATCTTTACGGCGTTCCTCAGTAAGCTCCGGGAAAATCAGGCGTACTGCACTTCCATCGTTGTTCGGGTTGATACCCAGATCGGAAGTCAGGATCGCTTTCTCGATGTCCTTAATGAGCTTCTTCTCCCACGGCTGGATCAGAATCATACGCGGCTCCGGTACAGAGATATTTGCCACCTGCTGTAACGGGGTCGGTGCGCCGTAGTAATCTACTTTGATTTTGTCCAGTACATGCGGGTTCGCACGTCCAGCACGAATGGATGTATACTCATTCAGCAGTGCGTCATAGGACTTATTCATCTTCTCTTCGTAAACTTTTAATCTCTCCTGCATAAAATCCTCCTAGTTATGCGGTAACCACTGTACCGTTAATTTTTCCGCGCATTGCATTTACAATTCCGTCTTTTTCATTCAGGCTGAATACTGCCATCGGAACGTGATTTTCCATACACATGATGGAAGCTGTGAGGTCTACGACCGCCAGCTGCTTATCGATCACCTCCTGAATCGTGATCGTATCATACTTCTTTGCATCCGGGTTGATCTTCGGATCGCTGTCATAGACGCCGTCGATCGCCTTGGCCAGAAGAATGCAGTCTGCATCCATCTCAATCGCACGCAGCGCTACGCCGGTATCAGTTGAGAAATACGGATGGCCTGTACCACCTGCAAAAAATACGACCATACCCTTTGAGAAATATTTATTGGCTCTGTCCTTTGAAAACAGCTTCGTCATGGAACCGCACTCAAATGGTGTCAGAATCTGTGTCATCATACCCTCGCTCCGGAAGATCTCCGACACGTAAATACAGTTCATGACCGTTGCCAGCATTCCGATCTGATCCGCCTTGGTCCGATCGATTGCATTGCTCTGGCGGCCTCTCCAGAAGTTTCCGCCGCCGATCACGATACCTACTTCGATTCCGTCATCGACCGCCGTCTTAACCTGTCTGGCTACTTCCTTGACCGTTGCTTCATCAAACCCGGTTTTCTTGTCGCCTGCCAGCGCTTCTCCGCTCAGCTTCAGTAATACCCGCTTTAATTCCATAATTCGGTTCTCCCTGTCTATATGTACGTTCTGATGTACATTTTATCTGTGATGACCGTAAAAAGCCGCGTCACCTTATCAAAGATATTCTACCACAAAAAATCCGAATGTGCGATAGAATTTTCGTAAATCCTGTGCATCCTTTCATCATTTTCCCCAAACGCCTTTCTGTATACGGATTCTTCGCCCTGTTTTTCATTTTTTTCCAAATTTTAGTGCCCGTTTTACTTCTTTTTCTATTTCACCTTTTCCCGCCGCTCTCATTCTGCCCCCAGCTTCTCATTATTTATCTGCACTTATCCTCTGCAATCTTTTTCTGTGCATTATTTAACAACCTTCCTAGGTGCAATCCATGTATGTGCATTATTTTATTGGATATGCATTTTATAACATTGCAAATTTGAATCATTATATTGTTTGATAAAAATCAATTTCCAGCTACAATAGTTATATCAGTTGTAATTATTTATTATCTCTGAAATAACAATAACGCATGATTCTTTCGGATCGGGGAGGCACTTGAAAAATATGACAGCAATCGATCAAAAACAAATTAACAAGCAGCAGACAAACCGTTATGAAAAATATTACCGTCAGATAGGTCTCAACATCGCTTATTACCGCAAACTCCGCGGCATGAGCCAGATGGCTTTAGCAGAGGCGACCGATTTAAGCCGGACTCATATATCTAACATCGAGGCACCGAACATGAAAACGAGTCTTTCCTTAGAGAGTCTCTTTGATATTGCAGGTGTTCTGCAGGTTGCACCGCGCGCCCTGCTCGATTTCCGTGATGAGAAACCGCAGGATTTTCATGAATAAATCATGATAGAGCACGTAGATTCATGAATTTCTTTAAAGCATGACATTTTAGGGTTCCAAAGATAAATTGGAACCCTTTTTGTGGTATTCAAAAGTAAAAAATCAAAATTATGGTGAGCATTTTCCACCTATTTATTCGTCTTCCGGTTAATAAACTCCGTCCTCGTCTTCGAGTAGATAAATTTCTGACTCGCATACAGGCTGTAATAACCAGAGAAACTAAAGCTGACTGCAATCACCAGCACGAAAAACGGCATCGCCTCATAGCCAAAAAGCTCAAAGCCCAGCAGAAGCGTTGAGATCGGGCAGTTTGTGACTCCCACGAAGAGTCCCAGCATACCGCAGGCGGTCATAAGACCGACTGGCTGTCCAAAGAGAAATGCAAAGAAACTGCCAAACGCCGCGCCGATCGTCAGGGTCGGCACGATCTCGCCTCCCTTGAAGCCTGCCTCCAGCGTAACCGTCGTAAAGAGAATTTTCATCAGGAAATCCCATGGAAGTCCCTCGCCTTCGAAACATTTTTCAATCAGGGAGACGCCGCTTCCGTTGTAGCGGGTCGAACCGGTCAGAAGCGTCAAAACAATCACAATCGCCGCGCCGGATAGAATCCGCCAGACCGGCGATGGAAGATATTTTTTGTAGAGATGTTCCGTTGTGTGAAGCGTGATGCAGAAAAGCTCCGACACCAGCGCGCAGCCAGCCGCCAGACCGACAGCCACGATCGCTGTTTCAATACTCCACGTCGGAACCGCACCAATCGCAAACTGCTCCGGCATCAGTCCCCAGAACCTCGCCAGCGCCGCCGCCGTAAAGGCAGAAAAGACACACGGAACCAGCGCTGCATAGTACATAACGCCGATGCTGATAACCTCCATTGAAAAGATCGCCGCCGCCATCGGTGTGCCAAACAAGGCGGCAAATACACCGCTCATGCCGCACATGACCGCAATCTTCTTATCTTTCTCATCAAATTTCAGCCATTTTCCGATCTGGGTTCCGATGCTTCCTCCCATCTGCAGCGCCGCGCCCTCGCGTCCGGCAGAACCGCCGCCCAAATGCGTCAGAAGCGTTCCTGCAAAGACTGCCGGGGCAGTCGCAAAACTGATCTCTGTGTTCGAATAGATCGATTCAATCACCATATTTGTGCCCCGGTTATTATCCTCTCCCAGCACATGGTAAACGCCCAGAACCAGAAGACCGCTGAGCGGCAGCAGAAAGACCATCCACGGGTGGCTCTGAAAGAATGCCGACACCCATAGGACGCATTTTCCAAATGCCGTGCCGATGCAGCCGCTCACAATTCCAATCACAATCGCGCCTTCCACCCATTTTATAAAATAGGAAATATTTTTTAACACCGGCTCATATTTCTCCCGCTTCATTTCAATTCTCCCCTGTCTGCTCTATCTACACTGCTTTTCATTTCCACCTTAGACATCATAGATATTTTTGGATTTTACCAGCTTCGGACGGTAGCCTGCCTCCTTGAGCGCTTCCACTATCCTATTCTTGTGATCCGTACCAAACGCCTCAACGGTGATCCGCAGCTCCACTGCTGCGTTGCGGTTGATGCTGACAAACTGGTTATGCTCCAATTTGATGACATTGCCCTGTTCTTCTGCCATCAGGGTTGCGACTTTTGCAAGTTCGCCTGGCTTATCCGGCAGCAGTACCGATACGGTAAATACGCGGTCTCTCTGGATCAGACCATGCTGTACGATGGATGCCATTGTGATCACGTCCATGTTGCCGCCGCTCAGGATGGATACGACTTTTTTCTTCTTCACATTCAGGTGTTTCAGAGCAGCCACAGTCAGAAGACCGGAGTTCTCAACGATCATCTTGTGGTTTTCTACCATATCAAGGAATGCCACGATCAGCTCGGAATCCTCGATGGTGATGATATCATCCACATTGATCTGGATGTACGGGAACAGCAGATCGCCCGGGCGTTTAACGGCAGTACCATCCGCGATTGTGTTGACGCTCGGGAGAGTCACTACTTTTCCTTCTTTCAGGGATTCCTGCATACAGTTTGCGCCTGCCGGTTCTACACCGATCACTTTGATCTTCGGATTCAGCAGTTTTGCCAGCGTTGCAACACCGGTACAGAGTCCGCCGCCGCCAATCGGAACCAGAATATAATCAACGGTCGGAAGCTCTTTGATGATCTCCATCGCGATGGTTCCCTGACCGGTGGCTACGTCCAGATCGTTGAACGGATGGATAAAGGTATATCCGTGCTCCGCTGCCAGCTCATTTGCATATGCCAGCGCCTCATCGAATACATCGCCGTGAAGAACCACCTCTGCGCCATAGCTTCTGGTACGGTTTACCTTCATGAGCGGCGTGGTCGTCGGCATAACAACCGTTGCCTTGCAGCCAGCCAGTTTTGCCGCGTATGCAACGCCCTGTGCATGGTTTCCAGCCGATGCGGTGATCAGACCGCGCTGTTTCTCCTCATCGCTTAGGGTGCTGATCTTATAAAATGCACCTCTTACCTTGTAAGCACCTGTATACTGCATATTTTCCGGCTTTAAATATACTTTATTGCCGGTCAAATTCGAAAAATATTCACTGTAAACCAGTTTTGTCTCGGAAATAACCTTGCTGACAACCTCAGTTGCTTCTTCGAATTTCTCCAGTGTCAGTCCCTGTGGCTCAGCCTGTACTGCCTCTGCTGTCTCTTCCTTTATTGTCTCACTCATTGTCTTTCCTCCATTTATCCGTATTTCTCAGAATGCGCCCTGCTTTTGTCGGTTCTCTGACCAGACAGTCTGCCGGGTGTGTCCTGTTTATCTGAATCTACGGCTTAAGCAGATTTGTTCTCCGCCAAACCAGTTTCAGCCGTGGCATGCTCAGCTATTTTTAGAGCTTTATTCATTCTCTGTCAATGCTTCATTTCTCTTAAACAGTGCATTGACGAAATCATTCGCATCGAATTTCTGTAAATCGTCGATCTTCTCGCCGATTCCGACGTATTTAACCGGAATACCAAGCTCGGACTGAATCGCAACCGCGATACCGCCCTTTGCCGTGCCATCCAGCTTCGTCAGGATGATGCCGGTGATATCTGCCACCTCCATAAACTGTTTTGCCTGTGCAAGCGCGTTCTGACCGGTCGTTCCGTCAAGGACAACCAATGTCTCACGGTAGGCGTCCGGATATTCTTTGTCGATGATCCGGTTGATCTTCTTTAACTCTTCCATCAGGTTTTTCTTGTTGTGCAGACGACCTGCCGTGTCGCAGATCAGCACATCGGCATTTCTTGATTTTGCCGCCGCGATCGCATCGTAGATAACAGCTGCCGGATCAGAACCTTCCTGCTGGGCGATCAGCTCAACGCCCGCGCGTCCTGCCCACTCCGTCAGCTGCTCAATCGCTGCCGCACGGAATGTATCCGCCGCCGCCAGAATGACCTTCTTGCCCTGATCCTTTAACTGACCCGCCAGCTTGCCGACCGAGGTCGTCTTCCCGACGCCGTTGACGCCGATCACCAGCACAACCGACTTGCGGTTTTCAAATTCGTAGGCATTTTCGCCCAGATCCATCTGTTCCTTGATGCTGGCAATCAGAAGATCCTTGCACTCTGCCGGATCCTTGATGTGGTTTTCTTTTACCTTTTTCCGGAGATCCTCGACGATCGCCATCGTCGTCTGGATACCTAGATCGCCCATGATAAGCGTCTCTTCGATCTCCTCATAGAAATCATCATCGATCGCGGAAAAACCGCTGAATACGGAATCAATTCCGCTTACAATGGAATCTCTCGTTTTCGTCAGCCCTTCTACCAGACGGCTGAAAAAACCCTTTTTCTTATCTCCCATGGCTGCGCCTCCTTTTCTATTTCTGAACTCTTTTTTGCAATTATAATTCTGCTTTTTCCTCTTCCCGCTCCATCTGCGCCTCGATCAGGCTGACCGATACCAGCGTGGACACACCTTTTTCCTGCATCGTGATACCGTACAGGCGGTCTGCCGACACCATCGTGCCTCTTCGGTGGGTGATGACGATAAACTGCGTGTAGCGCGTCAGCTTATGCAGGTACCCGGCAAACCGGTCTACGTTGGAATCGTCGAGTGCCGCCTCAATCTCATCAAGCAGGCAGAATGGCGACGGTTTTAAGTTCTGAATTGCAAAAAGCAGTGCGATCGCCGTCAATGCTTTCTCCCCACCGGAGAGCTGCATCATATTCTGTAGCTTTTTGCCCGGCGGCTGTGAAATGATCTGGATGCCTGCCTCCAGGATATCTTCCTCCTGCGACAGCTCCAGCGTACCTGTTCCGCCTCCGAATAATTCCTTAAATACTTTATCAAATTCGCGGCGAATCTCGCCAAATTTTTCCCGGAACTGACGCCGCATTCCTTCATCCAGCTCCTCGATAATTTTTTCAAGCGCCGCCTGTGCCGCTACCAGATCTTCATGCTGGTTTTTCATAAACTCGTAGCGGCCAGATATCTCTTTGTAGTCCTCGATGGCGTTGACATTGACATTCCCAAGAGCGCGGATCTCCATCTTCTTCTCATTGATCGACCGCTTCATTTCCGGAATCGAGGTCAACGCTTCCTTCCGCAGCTCTTCCGCACGCGAATACGTGAGCTCATACTCACTCCACATATAATCGACCTGCGACTCCAGGCGCTCATTCAGGCGTTCTCTCTGATTCTGGAGACGGAAGTTCTCTCGGTCTAAAAGCTGGAGACGTTCGTTCAGCTCTTCCTTTTTATCAAAGAAAGTTTTCTGCCGCCCCGCCTTTTCTTCCTTCTCACGCTGCTTGTTCTGGATTACCAGTTCCATCTGCGTCCGCTTGTCCCCGGACGCCTGTATCTCGGCTTCCAGCGCTGCAATCTCGCGCTCTCTGGCAGCGATCGTCTCGCTGCTGTCCGCGTGACCGCCGGAAAGTTTCTCTTTCTCTGCCCGGAGACGTTCCTGCTCCTGCAATACACGGCGCAGATTTTCCTCGATAAACGCGCCCTTCTGCTCCGCCTGGGAATGCCCAAGCTGTATCTCTGAAAGGGCTGCCGCCGCTTCCCCACGCTGCTTTTTCGCCGTCTCAAGACCCGTCTGCTGCTCTTCCACGTACTGGTTCTTCTCATTGCTTAGCGTTTCAAGCTTCGTCTCTTCGGTCTGCAGCTCCCGCAGCGCCCCGCGCAGATCGCCTACCTGCAGTTCGAGTTCCTGATTTTCTGAAGACAGATCCTGCGAGGAATCTGCAATCTCCTGCCGTCTCGCCTCTAACTGGCAGATCGTCAGTTCCAACGTATTCTGCTGGATCTGCATCTGCTGGCGCCTCTCCTGGACGGATGCCAGTGTTCTCTTCGCTTCCGTCAACCTGCGTCCCGTCTCTGCCAGCTCCTTCTGTACCGCTTCCACCTGTTCCAATGCCTTTTTGCAGGCAGCTTCCAGTTCTTCGATCTCACGGCGGCGTCCCAGCAGATTGCTGCTGTTCTTGAATGCACCACCGGTCATCGAACCGCCAGGGCTTAAAAGCTCGCCGTCCAGCGTCACGATCCGGAGAGAATACCGGTATTTCTTTGCCAGCGCAATCGCATGATCGATCTGATCCACCACGACCACGCGTCCCAGCAAATAGGACACCAGCCCGCTGTATTTCTCATCCGCAGAGACCAGTTCGCTTGCCAGTCCAAGAACCCCCATTTCTTTCAGCGCCCCCGGCTGTCCAAAACTCTGGCGGCGTTCCATGCTGGTCAGCGGCAGAAACGTCGCACGGCCATACCGGTTCTTTTTCAGATGTTCAATCAGGCGTTTCGCCGTCTCCTCGGAATCCGTCACAATGTTCTGGATGCTGCCGCCAAGCGCCGTCTCGATCGCCGTCTCATATTTCTTCGTCGTGCTGATCAAATCCGCCACAACGCCATGAATGCCCGGAACACGGTCCCTGACTTCCATCACGCGGCGGATACTGCCGCCGTAGCCCTCGTAGCGCTCCGCCAGATTCCGCATCGATTCCAGCTTTGTCCGGTTCGTGTGGTAATCCTGCTGAAGGCTCGAAAGTTTCTGGTTCAGGCGGCGTTCCTGTTCTTCCTCCGTGCGCGTCTGCTCCTGCAGCTCTTTTTCCTGCGCCGAAAACGCTTCCAGACATTCCCGCACCTTCCCTAATTTGGCTTCTTCTTCTTTTTTCTGCTCTTCCTGAACCGACTCATCGCTCTTGAATTTCAAAAGCTTCTGCGTCACTTCCGCCCGGCGCACGTCCGCCTGCTCCAGCATCGTCTCATAGCGCTGACGGCGGGCGGCAAGTTCCGCTTTCTGGTTCAGAGCGTCCATGATCTCGGCTTTTGCCGTCTCGATCAAGGTTTCCGTCCGGCTGACCGCCTCGTCCATCGAACGGACTGCTACCTCCGCTTCCTGCTGTTTTGCTTCGATCGTCTGCACCGATGCATTTAATGCCTGTTTTTCAGACTCATATCCCGCCTGTTCTTCCTCTTTCTGATGCATTTCGCCGTCGATCGACGCCATCCGGCTGCGGATATGTTCTTCGTTCATCTGCTCCGTCCGGATCTGTTCTCTGAGAACTCCGATCCGTCCGGTCTTCTCCTGGCGTTCCAGGTCTTCCCGGCTGCACGCCTCACGATCCGCGGCAATCGCCGCATCCAGCGCATCCAGCTCGGTTCCGAGCAATTCGTACTGCGATTTCAGTGTCTCCGATTCCGCCCGCACACTCTCCTGATCGCCGGTCAGAATCATCTCCTTCTGCTCCACTTCCCGGATCTGGCGCTTCAATTCCTCCGATTCTGCCAAAAACAGGTTGGCGTCCAGGCAGCGCAGCTCTTCCCGCAGACGCAGATACTCCTTCGCCTCCTCCGACTGCCGTTCCAACGGCCCTACCTGTTTTTCCAGCTCGGACAAAATATCCGTCACGCGGATCAGATTCTGTTTTTCATCTTCCAGCTTCTTCTGTGCGATCGCCTTGCGCCGCTTGAATTTCACGATTCCAGCCGCCTCATCAAACAGCTCGCGCCGTTCCTCCGGCCGCCCGCTTAAAATCTGATCAATCTGCCCCTGTCCGATGATGGAATATCCCTCTTTACCGATACCCGTATCGTAAAAGAGCTCGTTGATATCTTTTAGACGGCAGCTCGTTCCATTAATCTTATATTCACTCTCACCAGAACGGTAAAGACGTCTTGAAACCGTGACTTCGTCGTACTCAATCGGAAGTTTGTGATCGGCATTATCCAGTGTGATCGCCACGTAGGCAAATCCCTGCGGTTTTCGAAGCTCCGTACCAGCAAAAATAACGTCCTGCATCGTGCCGCCGCGCAGCTGCCTGCTTCTCTGCTCACCGAGCACCCAGCGCACTGCATCGGCGACATTGCTCTTGCCGCTGCCGTTTGGCCCGACGATGCCCGTGATTCCGTTGTGGAACTCAAACAGAATTTTATTGGCAAATGACTTAAAACCCTGTATTTCAATACTCTTTAAATACATACCTACTCCTGCGGTTTTCTGATAGTGAGAATCCCACGGTACGCCGCACGCTGTTCCGCTGATTTTTTCGTCCGTCCGATGCCGCGCCCGATCTCCTGACCGTCCAGCATCGCGGACACTTCGAAGCTCTTGTTGTGATCCGGTCCTTCTTCTTTCAGAAGAACGTATGTAAGTGTCTCGTCCGTATGTCCCTGCACAATCTCCTGCAAGATAGTCTTGCTATCATAAAAGAGCTTTTTGTGTTCCATATCGTTGAGAATAAATCGATGAATAAACTCTTTTGCATTAGCAAAACCACCGTCCAGATAAATCGCACCGATCAGTGCCTCCATCGCATCCGACACCACCGAATCGCGCCCCCGTCCGCCGGTCGCATCCTCGCCTTTTCCAAGCAGCAAAAATCCACCCAGATCGATCTCCTGTGCGCAGAATGCAAGCGTCGGCTCGCAGACCAGACTCGCACGTGTCTTTGTCATATCGCCCTCCGGCATCTCCGGAAACGTGCGAAACAGGAAATCACTCGATACCACTTCCAGCACCGCGTCGCCTAAAAATTCAAGACGCTCGTTGCATCCCAGTTTTCCAAGATGGTGCTCATTAGCATACGAACTGTGTATCATCGCGTGTTCCAGAAGCTTCTTGTCCTGAAACGAATAGCCAATCCGTTTTTCCAATTTATTTAATGTATACTCCATATATTTCTCTCTTTCCAGCCTGTCCTGCTGCTGACTGATTCCGGCAATCATTGCTATTTGTGTCTGTGAGCCAGAGTCAAACATCCGTTCTTTTTGGAAAGGAGCTGTCGCGATCCTGCCCTTCGGCAGCCCGCCCAGCCCCTTTGCCTGACAGACTTCTCTATAACTTTTTAACAAACATTGAATTAGTTCAGTGCGTTCTTGATCTGCTCTACTGCGTCGCCCACAGATACAATCTTTTCTGCCTCCTCAGTCGGAATTTCGATATCAAACGCCTCCTCGATTCCCATGATAATCTGAAAAATATCCAGCGAATCTGCGCCCAGATCATCCACAAACGTCGTATTTAACGTAATTTCATCTGCTTCAACATTCAGTACCTCCGCGATAATGTTCTGTAATTTTTCAAATTCCATAATTTTCTTCCTTTCTATGAACTTATTTTAAAATATTTAGAATTCTAGATTGATTAAAAACATATCGTTTTTTCGCTACATTTTATAATTTCACGAAAGTTTCACAGACTTTCCTTGATCTTTTCATTAATCGCCTGCTCTTTAAAGGTCACACACTGAAGAATCGAATTGCACACCTCGATGCGCTTGGAATTTCCGTGCGTCTTGACAACCAGCCCCTTCAATCCCAGAAGTGGTGCGCCGCCGTACTGGCTCGCATCGAATGCTTTGAGCGTCGTCTTCAACGCCGGTTTTACAAGCAATGCGCCGATCTTTGAGCGCAGGCTCGTCATCATGCCCTGTTTTACCATGGAAATCAGGGTTGCACCGACACCTTCATAGAGTTTCAGGATGACATTTCCGACAAATGCCTCGGAAACAATGACATCCGCGCCGCCGTGCGGAATCTCGCGTGCCTCGATGCTGCCGATGAAATTGATGTCCTTACATTCTTTTAAGAGCGGGAATGTCTCTTTCACCAGCGCATTGCCCTTCTCTTCCTCCGCACCGATGTTGACGATCGCCACACGCGGATTCTTGATTCCAACCACGTGTTCCATGTAGATGGATCCCATCTTTGCAAACTGTACCAGATGGGACGGTCTTGCATCGACATTGGCGCCGCAGTCGATCAGCAGGGACACGCCCTTTTCTGTCGGAATCAATGGAGCCAGTGGCGGACGTTCAACGCCCTTGATTCTGCCAACGATCACCTGTCCGCCGACCAGAATCGCGCCGGAGCTGCCCGCGGAACAGAATGCATCCGCCTCACCCCTGCGGACCATATTCATGCCGACCACGATGGACGAATCTTTCTTCGTGCGGATCGCATTGACCGGCGGTTCCTCCGTCTCGATGACCTCAGTCGCATTGACAACCTCGATCTGTTCTTTCTTATATGTATGCTTTTTTAATTCTTCTGATACGACTTCTTCCTTGCCGATCAGGAAAATCTGAATATCTTCCCTCGACTGGGCTGCCATCACGGCACCTGCCACGATCTCACCCGGTGCGTTGTCGCCCCCCATGGCATCTACTGCTATCTTAACCATTGCGTGTTCTCCTTCTATAATTTATAACGATACACATACCAAACCTGTCTTCCGCCACTGCGGCATATGTGGTCCGAACGAATCGCTCTTTCATCGTCACGCTGCAGCTGTCCCGCTTTTTATTGTCCACAGCCACATTACATCAATCTTTACTATACTAGAGATCAATCTATAAATCAATAAGATTTGAACCAATTTTCCATTGCATGCATCTGATTGGCAGCATCCTTCCTGCCGATATCATACGTCTCCTGCAATTTTTCAACACTATGTTCGGTTCTGCCGATTGGAAGCGCCACGCTCGGACGGATAACAAAAATTTTTCCCTCTTGTTCGAGGCGATCGATCCATTCCACCGTCTTATTATAGAAATAATAGCGGCTGCGAAGCGCCCTCACGAACGCCGGATATTTGTGATATGCCGCCTCCGGCAGCCAGAAATTGCCCGGTTTCTTGCGGTAGCCCGCCGGACGGGTCAGCACAACGACGCATTTTTTATACCCCATCTTAGCGAAGGCACGCAACGGAATGCTGTCCGTGCAGCCGCCGTCCAAAAGCTTCATTCCACCAACCTCGACCATATGGGACACATACGGAAGGGATGCCGTCGCACGGAAATATTCGACATCTTTGAACATATCTTTAATCTCCAGATACTCTGCTTTCCCTGTCTCCACATTGCTGCATGCAACATAAAACCGTGTATTTCCCCGGTCAAATGCCTCGTAATCATACGGATCCAGCCGTTCCGGTATATCATGGAAGCAGAACTGCTCGTCCACCAGATTTCCCGTCCGCAGCCAGTTTTTAAAGCTCATAAAACGCTTGTCATTGCAGTATTTTTTATAATAGCGGATGCTCCGCTCCTTCTGCCCCGACACAAACGAAGCCCCATGCACTGCCCCCGCCGAGACGCCGATCACGCCGTCAAATGAAATATCATGATCCAAAAACACATCCAGGACGCCCGCTGTGTAAATACCGCGCATCCCGCCGCCCTCCAGAACGAGACCGGTCTTTTTTTCTTTTTTTAACTCTGTCATATATCATCAAACTCCTATTAAATATCTTATATACTATAAAACAAGATCGAACAGATAGCAAATACGATTTTTCTATCTAATTCCATATTTTTTAGTATAACGTTTCTGTTCACGCATACGTGCCCAGTAACGGAATTTGCCGTGGCTTCGCATTTAAATACGGCAAATTCCTGCTGCCACCACGTTTTCTTACGGCACTTTCGGTTCCAAAAGTGCCCACCTGGGAACAGTAACAGTATAACACCTCGGCAGAAAAAGGGAAAGGGGGACGTGCGCCGCCTATGCACACGTTCCCCTTTCTCTTTTCCTTCGATATCTCTATTATTTTATTTCTGCATCGCGTCCATCCGCGCCTGCACATACTCCTCCAGCATCTTCGTCGTTCCCTCAATTCCCAGCCGGCTGCTGTTGATCGAAAGGTCATAATTTCTGGAATCTCCCCAGCGTCCGCGGCTGTAACAGTTGTGGTAGGATTTCCGCCGCCAGTCCTTCGTCTTTACCAGACGTTTCGCCTCGTCCTCTGAAAGTCCGTGCAGCTGCTCAATTCTCTTCACCCGTGTTTCCTCATCGCCCAGCACAAAGATCGTGATCAGTCCGTCATATTCCTTTAAAACCGTCTCCGCACACCGTCCAACTACCACAAACGATTCCCCTGAATCGGCCTTGTCTTTCAGGTAACTGAACTGCATCTGCGCCAGATTGTTCTCCAGAGAGCTTGAAAATCCGCTGACATTGCGCGCCAGAAAACGGTTTAGCGGCTTCTCGTCGTATTTTTCCAGCACACGAGGATCCACACCCTTTTCCTTGGCAATACTGTCCAGCATCCTATGATCATAAATCGGAAGTTCAAAATGCTCTGCCAGCGCTTCCGCTATCTTGTGTCCACCGCTGCCAAACTGTCTGCTGACCGAGATGATCACTCTGTTTTTCCTCTCCTCCATATAAAAGCCCCCTTAAAAGTATCTCACATATATACAAACCATGGAAATCAGGATTACCAGCACCGTCGCCGGAGCTGCATACCGGCAATATTTCCCCCAGCCGATAAAATGTCCGTTTTTCGCTGCCACTGAGATACCAACTACGTTTGCCGAGGCTCCGATCGGAGTTCCGCAGCCGCCAATATCCGTACCCATCGAAAGCGCCCACGCCAGAACCGAGAGATCCATGCCGCCTGCCTGCGCCAGACTCCGGATAACCGGGATCATCGTTGCCGCAAATGGGATATTGTCCACAAATGCACTCGCAAGCGCCGACAGCCACAGCACAATCGCTACTACCCATTTTACATTATTTCCACTGACTGCGTCAATGATCCCTGCTAAAGAATTTAGGACGCCCGTCTGCTCCATGCCGCCGACCACGACAAAAAGACCAATGAAGAATAGCAGCGTCTTATAGTCAAGCTTCTTAATCATGCTGAGCGCCTCACCGCCGGATGCCAGCAGTGAAAAAGCACCGATAAATACGCCGATCGTCGCAACTGTCAGTCCCGTCTGTGCATGCGTCACCAGCATCACGATCGCCGCCGCAAAGATCACCACGCTGACCGCAAACCGTTTCCGATCCGCGATCGCCTCCTGTGGGGATGGATATGTAACCGCTTCGTCATGCTTTTCACTCGCCTTTAATTCTTTCCTAAAGGAAAAATAGAAAAACAGTACGATAAAAATCAGCGAAACACCCGCCATCATACCTGTATTTAAAATAAAATCTTTAAATGAATATCCGAGCGAGGTTCCGATGATGATATTCGGCGGATCGCCGCACATCGTCGCAGAGCCGCCCAGATTCGAACAGAAGATCTCTGAAATGATCATCGGAATCGGATCAAAATGCAGAAGATGCGCCAGCTCTACCGTGACCGCTGCCAAAAAAAGAATAACGGTAATACTGTCGATAAACATCGCCAGAAACGCCGACATCAGCATAAATGAAATAAAAATCGGGATCGTCTTATAATGTACCGCCTTGGCGATTGTCAGGCACAGCCACCGGAAAAATCCCGCGCGCTCCATGCCCTCCACCATCAGCATCATACCGGCAATAAAAAGAATCGTCGCCCAGTTGATGCCGCTCGAGGACTCTGCCGCCGCCTCGGTCTGAAACCAGAAGTTCGGAACCATGAAGCTGTGCAGGCTCAGTGTCTCCGCCGCTGCCGCCTCACTGTGCATACAGACGCCAAACACCAGCACCAGCGTCAGAAGCCCGCATCCGAGCGATACGATATGCCTCTCAATGTGATCCCAGATGATAAGTCCAAACATTACAATAAAAATAATCACAGCCAAAATTTGTGCTGCCATCTTTGTGCCCCTCCTTTGTCAGTCCTTTTTCTGCCATCCTCCATACTGGCTTAGAACCCCTTGCAGTCTCTTCTCAGACCGCCTCTTCCCCTAGATTGTTAAAAAATAGGCAGTCATGAGATACCACCTCTATCTTACTACTTATTTCACAATATGCAAGTATACTTTTTGTTATTTTTTTTATTTCATCAGAAATAACTGTCAGCTTGTTCTTCAGCACTCTTTTCATGTATGTGTTTTCATTCTACCCATCGTTCTGTTTGCAAATATTCTCTTTATTTTTCTCTGCTTTTAAATGTAAAAGAGACTGACCGCATATTCCGTGCAATCTGCCTCTTCTCACATCTATTTTACAATTCTGTCTCCATCTTCCCTGACGGATTTTCATCAAAATTGTTTCTTAAACATTTTACAGAAGCGCCCCGTCTTCCCCGACCTGCTTGCCGTCCGGCGTCGTCGTATTAACTAACATCGCACCGTTTACATCCAGATAATACCATTTTCCATTCCAGAACACCCAGGTATTCGTCTTGCAATATGCATTTTCATCGAAGAAATACCACACACCGCCGATCTGCTGCCAGTTATTGGTCACATAGCTTCCATCGGAATTGCGGTATTTATAGCCAAGCGCATCCTGTTCCCACGCACCGGCTGCCGGACCGCTGCCTGCTTCCTTGAAGACAAGCGTCTTCTGAATTTCCTGCGCCTGCTCCGCCGTGATTGTGAAGGAATCCGATGTCTGCCATTCGCCGTGCCGTGAATCGCTGTAAACCGCGCGCACATCAAACGTGTAGGTTCCCGCCTGCGTAAGATAACGTCCAAGATTGTATTTCGTTTCTTTTCCCGGTTTTACCGTACTTAAAAATTTCTCATCCCGGTAAACGCGCAGCTCATAGTATTTCGCATCCTCACTGCCGTTCCACTCTGCAACGCCATCCATCTGATCCCACTCTGCCTCATCAACATCCAGGCTGTAATCACTGGAGGTTCCTTTTAAAGCTTTCAGGGTGATCACGACCCGGAGTTCCTCATCGCCCTTGCGCTTGATAGAAGTAACCGTCGCACTGTCACCGCTCAGGGTTACATTCTTTTTCGCATAACCGGATTTAAAATAATAATCATCGTCCGCCTCCAGAGTAACCTCCAGCTTTGGCTTATCCTTGTCCACCCATTTGCCGGACGGCTCATTGATCACATCAACATTGGAAATATCGCAGTCACCGAAATCGAGCGAAACATCCACATCTGAACTCTCATCACCGACATGGATCGAGGACGAAACATTTAAGCCGATCGAGCCAACCGGGCTGCGGTCCTCCGTATCCTTCGACGCAAATGCCTGAAATGGGATCGCCGCCAGAAGCGCGGCGGCTGTGACGGTCAAAAGTAAATATTTTCCCTTTTTCATATGTAAAACCTCCTAACGTGATATTTATAAAACATTATCCCTCTTTTTTCTTCTTCTCTATATTAACAAAAAATAGCGGTATTGTACACCTTTTTGCATACAACACCGCCATCTACATAGTATCTCAGTTACTGTACACACATACGTGTCCAGTAACTGAATTTGCCGTGGCTTCGCATTTAAACACGGCAAATTCCTGCTGCCACCACGTTTTCTTACGGCACTTTCGGTTCCAAAAGTGCCTACCCATGAACCAATGTCAGTAAGTTAAGCTTTAGCGTTAAATCCCCTATAGGAGTCTAACATATTTTTAAATTGATACTTGACAAAAATGTCAAAATATGCGACCGCTCTCGCTATTGATCTTTTTCAGAAGTAGCGAGAGCGGCCCCTGTAATTAGAAATATATTTTCATTTACAGGAGGCACATATATGACTTTCGCTAGTAAAAGTTAAATAACAAATAACAGTACATAAAATACTTTGTTAAATAACATTCTTATAGGGATAGTTGAGCTTAATGCTCTTCTATCCCCATTTTTTACATTTTTACTAATAAAAATCACAGATTTGATAATATTCACGAAATATAAAAAATGGAGAGATTATTGCAAATTAATAATCTCTCCTGTTTTTGACCACATTTTATAAGCCATAAGTTATAGTTGCTAAAATCTACCCAAAAACACCTGTTAAACACCCTCTTGAAATGGGCTAAAAATGGGCTAAAATACGAAAAATGGGTTAAGCAAAAATCGCTTAACCCCTTATTTTTCAATACTTGTAGCTTAGTCTTCTACTTTAACGATTTCTTTCTTGTTGTAGCTTCCGCAAGCTTTGCACACTCTGTGAGGCATCATCAGAGCACCGCACTTGCTGCACTTTACTAAGTTCGGAGCACTCATTTTCCAGTTAGCTCTGCGGCTGTCTCTTCTTGCTTTGGAAGATTTGTTCTTAGGACAGATAGACATGGTTACACCTCCTTAAATTCATTGAATATCTCCTGGATAACCGACATCCTTGGATCGAGCGACCTAGTGTCACAGGTACAAGTCCGAAGATTAAGATTTGTACCACATCTATTGCAAATCCCCTTGCAGTCTTCTCTGCACAGGACTTTCATAGGCAAGCTCAGTAGCAGTTCGTTGCAAACCAACTGGTCTACATCCAGATTGTACCCCTTCATAAAGGGTTCATCATCTAAACTCTCCTCCTGACCATCCTGCACCTCAAACTCTCGTCCAAAATCCAGTTCGCAGTCGAAAGATACTGGCTCCAGACAACGCGCACAGTGACCTCCCACCGTCAGCGTCGCATGACCACTCATCGTATACTTATGCCGTGTCTTAGCCGTCAGTTCCAGTTCAAAAGGCTCAGCCTTCTCAATCTGAAACGTCTCTCCGTCAAAATCGACAGAGTCCAGCGCAGTCTCGACTGTATAGACTTTCTTTCTACCCTCGCAGTTAAAAAGTTCCGATAAATGAATCAGCATACTAATCTCCTAATACGCACTTTGATATTATACAAAGGTCGAACGCGTTTGTCAATGATTAATTTTACATATTTTTGCAAATTTTAATTCATATTTAATTATTTTACCAGTGCAAGAGTCTCGCGAGCGATAGCCAGCTCTTCGTTGGTCGGAACCAGGAGAACCTGAACCTTGGAGTCGTCAGCAGAGATAATTCTCTCCTCACCTCTTACGTTGTTCTTCTCCTCATCCAGTTTAACGCCTAAGTAGGTCAGGCTGCTGCAAACATCTTTTCTCATCTTGATGTTGTTCTCGCCGATACCAGCGGTAAATGCGATAGCATCTACACCGTTCATAGCTGCTGCGTATGCACCGATATATTTGATTACGCGGTAATCGAATACGTCCAGAGCCAGCTGTGCTCTCTTGTTGCCAGTCTCAGCTGCTGCTTCCAGATCACGACCATCGCTGGATACGCCGGAGATACCGAGCATACCGGATTTCTTATTCAGGACTTCGTTCATCTCATCCAGGGACAGACCTTCTTTTTTACCTACGAAATCGATGATAGCCGGATCGAGGTCACCAGAACGTGTACCCATAACCAGACCTTCCAGTGGAGTCAGACCCATGCTGGTGTCTACAGATTTGCCGCAGTTTACAGCGGAGATGCTGGCGCCGTTACCCAGATGGCAAACGATGATCTTCATCTGATCATACGGTTTTCCCACGATCTCAGCGGTTCTCTTAGATACGTAGCTGTGGGAAGTACCATGGAAGCCGTAACGTCTAACTTTGTATTTCTCATAGTATTCATACGGAATACCGTAGGTGTAAGCAACATCCGGCATGGTCTGATGAAAAGCGGTATCAAATACAGCTACCATCGGTACGCCTGGCATAAGTTCCTGGCAGGCACGGATACCGATCAGGTTTGCCGGGTTGTGAAGCGGTGCCAGATCGTTGCACTCTTCGATCGCTTTCATGGACTCGTCGTTGATTAAGCAGGAAGAAGTAAATTTCTCGCCGCCGTGTACGACACGATGTCCAACTGCACCTACCTCAGACAGGCTCTTGATAACGCCGCTCTTCTCGTTAGTCAGGGCTGCCAGAACTGCGTTGATAGCCTCTGTATGGGTCGGCATAGCGATCTCAGATTTCTCTTTTTCGCCGCCCTCCGGCTGGTAAGTCAGCATACCGTCGATGCCGATTCTCTCGCAAAGACCCTTAGCCAGAACGCCCTCTGTCTCAGAGTTGATTAACTGATACTTTAAGGAAGAACTTCCGCAGTTAATAACTAAAATATTCATGGTAATAGATTCCTTTCTTTATAACATCACAATTCAGCCGCAGGTATTCTCTATATGCGGTTCACACGGAAGCATCTGCAAAAACGTCTGCACTGCCCTGTTGTGAACTGCAGGATTATGTATGAATACCGGGCTGAACTGTAATTATCACTTTTAATTCTTAATTAAACGGATTTAAGATTCTCTGACGCGGTGCCAGTTCTCCATCCATTTGATTCCAATTGGTATTAATTATGCCTGCTGAGCCTGTACAGCTGTGATAGCTACTACGCCTACGATATCGTCTGCGAAGCATCCTCTGGACAGATCGTTTACCGGCATGGACAGACCCTGAAGAACCGGACCATAAGCGCCTGCTTTTGCAAGTCTCTGAACCAGTTTGTAACCAATGTTTCCTGCTTCCAGGGACGGGAATACTAAGGTGTTAGCATGTCCAGCTACGGAGCTGCCCGGTGCCTTAGCCTCGCCTACAGACGGAACCAGTGCTGCATCAAGCTGAAGCTCGCCATCCAGTTTCAGTTCCGGGAACTTCTCATGAGCAATCTTAACTGCATCTGCTACCTTGGTAACATCATCATGTTTAGCGGAACCCATAGAAGAATAGGACAGCATAGCTACCTTCGGCTCTGCGCCAACCAGCATCTTGAAGCTCTCTGCGGACAGACCAGCGATCTCAGCCAGCTTGTTGGAATCGAAGTCAGTGTTTACTGCACAGTCAGCGAATACGAACAGACCGTTCTCACCAAACTCGCAATCCGGAACTTCCATCAGGAAGAAGCCAGATACAGAGCTAATACCCGGTTTGGTCTTCAGAAGCTGCAGAGCCGGACGAATGGTGTTGCCGGTAGAATGGCATGCACCAGATACAGCGCCGTCAGCATCGCCGCACTTGCACATCAGGCAAGCATAGTACATATAGTCTTTCTCCATCTGCTCTTTTGCGACTTCCGGAGTAACACCTTTTTTGCCTCTTAATTCAACGAACTTGTCGATGTATTTCTGCTTATTCGGATCATTGTACGGGTCAACGATGGTGGCACCGGAAATGTCGAAGCCTTTGCCGTTTTTCTCAATCTCCTCCGGAGTACCGATGATGATCAGATTTGCGATACCCTCTTTCAGAATTTTCTCAGCTGCCTCGTATGTTCTCTTGTCCATTGACTCTGGAAGAACGATGGTTTTTTTGTCAGTTTTTGCTCTTTCCTTAATTTTGTCAATAAATGCCATGGTTATAAAACCCCTTTCATAAGTGTGTGTCTATTACTGCTAACATTATATACCAGTTGTTTATTGTATACAAGAGCGATTTTCAAATTTTTGATTAATTAAATTTTTAACAAGATGCACTATAATTTGTCCTTTACGCTCCCGCACTTCCACTATATAATGTAAATGAGGCAGAAAATGGCTGCTATTTTTTACAGAATTTTCTGCCGCAACAGCAACAGACTTTTGTTTTTACTTCTATTATAAAAGGCTGCTACAAAATTCTTCGCAAAAATGCAAAAAACAGGATTGAAATTTATGAAAATCGTAGGTTTAATTACCGAATATAACCCGTTCCATGCCGGACATCTGTATCATATGCAGCGGGCAAGGGAACTGACCGGCGCAGACTACTGCGTCGTCCTGATGAGCGGCAGCTTCGTCCAGCGCGGCGAACCCGCCATCTTTGATAAGTACCGTCGTACAAAAGCCGCTCTTCTCGCCGGTGCCGACCTGGTACTTGAGATGCCGGTCGCTTTTTCTACCGCTTCGGCGCATGAATTTGCCGCCTATGGAGTCGCGCTTCTGTCGGCGATCGGTGTGGATGCCGTTGTGTTCGGCAGTGAATGCGGGCAGATTGAATTCCTTAAGCAGGCTGCTTCTGCGCTGAACCACGAATCGGCAGAATTTCAGGAACGGCTGCGGAAAGGGTTGAAGGCGGGACTGACTTATCCGCAGGCACGGGCGAAGGCGCTGGAAATGGAGGATACATGGGCTTCGGTTCTGACTTCTCCGAACAATATTCTCGGGATTGAATATCTGCGGGCGGCGGAAGATCTGCATAGTCCGATGGAATTTTATACGATTTCGCGGAAGGGAAGCGGATATCATGAAGATACACTGGCAGATGCTAACTTTCCATCGGCTTCGGCAATTCGCGGGATAATTCGAAACTCACTTTCAAAAGACAAAGATTTGCTCGATATTCTGGCATCTCACTTGCCAGCCGTAACACATCCCGCATATACAGGTGCGGTTCCAGTTTTTGTGGATGATTTTTCAGAGCTTTTGAATGCTGCTGTTTTACAGATGCAGGCGACATTCTCTATCGCAGATCTCTCCCCGGAGCTTGCCGCCCGTCTTGCAAAACCACCTTACTTTCCTCTCTCTTTTGAAGAACGGATTCAGGCGTTAAAGACGCGCCAGCTTACCTACACGCGTGTCAGCCGGGCGCTTCTGCATCTGGTACTCGGTATGCGCGAGGAAGATATTTCCCGGTGGAAGGACGAGGGCTATGCACTCTATGCACGAATTCTCGGTTTTCGCAGGCAGAGCAGCCCTCTGCTCTCCTGTCTGCATAAAAAAAGCAGCATCCCCCTCATCACTAAAATGGCAGATGCCGCCCAGAACCTCTCCCCGTCGGCGCTCGCGCTGCTGGAGCAGGAGGTGTACGCCTCGCATTTATACCAGACGGTGCGGATGAAGCGCAGCGGCGTATTTCAAAATGAATATACAGAAGGACTGGTTTTTGTATAAAAATGAACCAATTTTCAAGTCGAACGTCCGTGAGACTTGGCGCGTGATTCTGGTCAGCAAAGCTGACATATTCCATACAGAATCACTGCGCATCCCCGCGGAGCGTTTATCTCAGTCGGAGACCCACCTCCCACTGAGACAAATTTGCTATTACTCGCCACCTAAAGAGGTGGGACTCTTCTCGACTGAGATAAAACTTACAAATGGAGGAAAACATAGTGAATAGAAAATCACCTATTATCATCGGAATTGCCGGAGGAACCGGTTCAGGAAAATCCACTTTTACAAACCGTCTGAAAGACGCATTTGGTGATCAGGTAACCGTGCTTTACCACGACAACTACTACCGCGCCCACGATGACATGCCATTTGAACAGCGCAAAAAGCTGAACTACGACCACCCGGATGCATTTGAAACAGAGCTGCTTCTTGAGCACCTTAATAAACTGAAAAACTGGGAGGCGATCGACTGTCCAACCTACAACTACGCCAACCACAACCGCGCCGAAGCAACCATTCACATCGAGCCGCGCCCGGTTATCCTGTTGGAGGGCATTCTCGTTCTCTATGACGAAGCACTCCGCAATCTGCTCGACATCCGCATTTTCGTCGATGCCGATGCCGATGAGCGAATTCTCCGCCTAATCTTACGTGACACGAAAGAGCGCGGACGCGATATCGAAAACATCATCGATCAGTACCTGACCACCGTCAAACCGATGCATGCCCTCTTTGTAGAACCGACCCGCGCCTATGCGGATGTGGTTACCAACAGCGGGCGGAATGAGGTTGCATTCTCGCTGGTGCGCGGGGAGATTGCACGGCTGCTGAATGAGGCGAAGGCGGGAGAATAATATTTCAAAATATTGGGATCATCGAGGTCACAAATGAGGTCATCGAGGTCATGATTTGATTTCTGACCTCAATGACCTCATTCTGACCTCGATTTACACACCAAAAAGCAGCGGTATCACACTGTCAGCGCTCCATTCTTTTTTGAATGTCTCGCTGCTGCCGATACCGCCGCTTTTTCCTATATACTTTTTCTATGATATCTGCTCTAACATAACATTTTGTTTAATTCATCATCACACAGCTCTGCTCGATCTCAATCTGGCTCTCCGCAATCACTCCCTGAAACCGTTCATATTCCGCCGGTTCCATCCGCCAGGCAATTCCACAGCCTGCTGAGAGTTCGCGTGGGACAGGCACCAGGCGCCCTCTGATTCCCTGTTCCCGGCAGAATGCCTCCATCTCCATCGCCGCAGCCGTCGTGTGAAAGGTAAAAATCCGATATTCCCGTTTCTGCCTCATCATTTCCACCTATTTAATATTCCAGAGCAGCATCACGCTTCAAAGGTAATGGTGAAACAGCCGTTTTCCAGCACCTCGGTGTGCCCCTCTTTTCCATGATACTCCAACGTGCGCTCAATATTCGTCCGGGTGTGTGCCTCATCGCCAAGCACACGGATCTGTTTTCCCGGATGTTCATCCATCGCATCCATCACCATCAAAACCGGTTCCGGACAGGAGAGTCCCCGCACATCTACCTCAACAAAATCTGACATTTTCCGTTTCCTCTTTTCTTTATTTCTTTCTACGTTTCATATTTGCCGCTGCAATCACGAATAACAGGGCAATACATACAATTACGGCAATTTTGCCCGGCATCGCCGGACCACCCAAAACGGCTGCCTCTGTCTCGGTTGCCGCTTTTGCTGCCGCACCAACCAGGTTAAAATTGTGTGCAAGTGCCGCCCCTAACAGCATTCCCAGAAAGGTTACCGCACTGTCCGAGGAGCCCTGCCCTGCCAGAATGATCTGACGCAGCGGGCATCCGCCAGCCAGAACGGCTGCAAATCCAACGGCATACATACCCAGAATATTCCAGAGATGCTGGGAGTGCGCGATCGGCTGACCGGAAAAGCTCAAATGGAAATTGTCAGTTGCAAGGTTAAAAATCAGCATGACTGCAAACAGTGCGCCGATAATGCTGAGCAGATCAAAGTTTTTCATCAGAATCACATCACGGATGCTACCTGCAAAACACATACGGCTCTTCTGTGCCAATGCACCAATCAGGAGAGCCGCAACCAGGGAAATCAGAACCGGTGCGTGCTTGCTTCCCGGTCCTTCCGTGCTGGCTGCGTATACGCCTGTTACTGCTCCAATGATAAAAAGCGCCAAAAGGAGCACCGGAAGCACATATCCGCTTGATTTCTGCGTCTCATACGCTCTGCCCAGTGAAAATCCCTTTTTCAGGAAGAACGAACCAGTTGCAATACCGCCTGCAAATCCAACCAGCGCTACATACGCATTCAGGTCACCGGCTGCCATACGCAGAACCATACGCAGCGGACACCCTAAGAATACCAGCGCGCCGATTACCATGATCGCACCCAGAACAAAGCGGATCATCGGTGAAGAACCTGCTGTCGCCTTATACTCGTTCGTCACCAGTGAGATCGCAAATGCTCCCACTGCAAATCCTACAATCTCCGGACGGAAATACTGAACCGGTGCTGCTGAGTGAAGTTTCAGCGCGCCCGCCGTATCACGTACGAAGCACGCAATACAGATCGCCATATTGGCCGGATTTCCAAAATACGCCAGCAATGCTGCCAGCACACCCACAAGCGCGCCTGCCACTGCCAGCTTCCATGTCTTGTCAAATACTTTCATACCTGCCTCCTTTTTTATTTCATGTACTCTTAAAGTTTTTCTCACCCTCGTCATTGTGGGTGATTTCACGCACCACACTCGCATTTCATCAATACATATCAGAAATTTGAGTGCATCTGGCAAAAAAATCATCTCACAAAATCAAACAAGAAAAATTTCAAGCGCGTACATTTCATGGATCTATCCATACTTTCCGCAGACAAGTATAACATCCTGTATTTTTATGGTAAAATCGTTTATATTGATATTTGCTATAAACTTATTGATATTTTCAATAAATAAAGCTACACTCTTCTTTAGAGATTGTTTTCACCTGTCTACTATTCATTTTAATTTTGGATTTTATCACAGAATCATTAAAAATTGATTTTATCTATAGAAAGGATTTTAAATATATGGACATCCGCCAATTAGAAGCTTTCGTGTACACCGTCAAATATCAGAGTTTTTCGCTTGCCGCCCAGAAGCTGTACATCTCACAGCCGACTGTCAGCGCCCACATCCGCAGTCTGGAGGAGGAATTTCACACCCAGCTTTTAAAGCGCACCACCAAATCGCTCTCCCTGACTCCTGCCGGGACAAAATTATATTCCTATGCCACGGAGATTCTGACCCTGCAGCAGAAAGCAATCGTGGAACTCGCCAACGAGACGAAACCGCAGCTTCGGATCGGCGCATCCTCCGTTCCGTCCCTTTATTTTCTGCCGGAACTTTTAAGCGCTTATCACGCAGTTCATCCTGATATCCGTGTCTATGCCTCCTGCTCAGACAGCCTGGACGTTGTACATAAGGTGGATGACGGCATCTGCGACATCGGTCTGGTCGGAACTACTACCTCGGACACCTCCTGCGAATTTCTCCCATTTGCCTCCGATGAGCTTGTGATCGCTGCCCCCGCCACACCGCATTATCAGGCTTACCAGTCTATTCCATCACCGCTGGATGCCCTTTTAAAAGAACCGTTTCTGCTCCGGGAAGATAATTCCGGCACAAAACAGGAAACCCTTTATTTCCTGAAAAATAAAGGGCTTTCACTCGATGATTTAAATGTTATTGCCGTGATGGACGATGCCGCCGCCCTCAAGCAGTGTATCATGCTGGGAATGGGCATCTCCATTCTCTCAAAAGCAACTATACAGGCAGATGCACGGCAGGGGAAACTGCTTCTCTTTCCGCTTGGGGAAGCTGCCTTTCTCCGGAAACTCTATCTGGTGTATTCACCGGTTAAGTATATGGCGGAGGAAGGCGGGGTGTTTTTGGAATTTGCGAAGAGGTTTTATCAGCTATAACTGTCCAGCATTATCAACCCCCATAAAAGTGCTTTCTAAATTTCCTACGCCTCTTCCCCCACCAACAATCCATACAATGTCGGCTTCACATGCAATTCCTTCATCATTGTCTCTAATGCCGCCCCGTCTGCTTTCTTGCCCTGGCGGATCGCACGGATCATGATGTTTTTCGGTGTATGTTCCATGTCGATGAATTCGAGAATCTGCGTCCGGTAGCCGGACATTTCGAGGAGCTGCCCACGGATTCCGTCGGTCAGAAGCGCCGACATACGTTCTTTCAGAAGACCGTACTGTAAAACCGGCGACAGAAGGTCGTTCTGAATCTGCTTGTTAATCTCATGCTGACAGCATGGAACGGAAAGAATGACTTTTGCGCCCCATTTGACCGCTTTTGCCAGCGCATAATCGGTCGCTGTATCACAGGCGTGCAGCGTCACGACCATATCGACCTGATCGACGCCCTCATATCCGGCGATGTCGCCGTGCAGGAAGGTCAGGTTCTCAAATCCAAACTTCTTGCTCAGGCGGTTGCAGAGCGCAATGACATCTTTTTTCAGATCCAGACCGATGACACGGATCGAATATTTTTTCAGCACATGCAGATACTAATACATCGCAAACGTCAGATATGATTTCCCGCATCCGAAATCAATGATCGTATTCGTCCGGTTCGGATCGAGATTCGGAAGTACATCCTCAATAAATTCCAGGAAACGGTTGATCTGGCGAAATTTGTCGTAGCGGGATTTCACAACTTTGCCTTCTGCCGTCATGACACCGAGATCTACCAGAAATGGGACTGGGACGCCTTCCTGAAGGACGTATTTTTTAGTACGGTTATGGGATAACGAAGCCAGACGTTCTGAAAACGCTGCGGCATCCATGCCAGCCGACAGTCCTGTTCCTGCATTTTTCTGCTGTTTCGCATTGCTCTGCAGTTTACCATTTCCCTGTATTTTAGCACTTCTCTGCATCTTTCCGTTTTCGTGACTTGACTGACTCTGACCCGATTTTTCGAGCGAATTTTCTTTCACATCTGCATGACTCTTCGCCGGCATCTGCTTTCCAGCTTTCTGCACATCACCTGCTGCCACCGATACCGTCCGATTCTCTGCCCTTTTAACCCCTACCTTCTTCTCTTTGATCGTCACTGTCCCCTTCTTACTGATCAGAATATTGACAATCCCGTGAAGCGACGCGATCTCCGCATTGCGGTAACGGTTTTCCAGTTCTCCGAGCAGGTACTCGACGGTCTTTTCTGCGTTCTGATTTTTCTGAAATGCCTGTTTTTCCGTAAATTCTTCCGTCTGAAAAGCAAGCGCCCCCCGCAGAAGCAGAGGACGCACGGTTAATTTCAGATAGGATTCACGGGTTCTCGGGTTGCTGAAAATGATTCGCTCCAGATCGGCATCAAGATACCGCAGAAGCACCTCTCTCAGTTCCTGTGATTTATCCATATGAAACTCCTATTAGTTCTTAAAGCTGTGTACTGGTGCCGGGATACGTCCGGTACGTTTGACAAAGTTGTCGCAGGAGAAACGGTTGACCGGAATGATCGGCGCATAGCCAAGCAAACCGCCGAACTCTGCCGTATCGCCCACTGTTTTCCCGATGACCGGAATCAGGCGGACTGCCGTTGTCTTCTGGTTGATCATGCCGATTGCCGCCTCGTCCGCGATGATACCGGCGATCGTGGTCGCTTTCGTATCGCCTGGGATCGCAATCATATCAAGACCTACAGAGCAGACACAGGTCATTGCTTCCAGCTTCTCAATCGTAAGCGCACCCTCAGAAACTGCATCGATCATGCCCTGATCCTCGCTGACCGGAATAAACGCACCACTGAGTCCGCCAACATAGGAGGACGCCATGATGCCGCCCTTCTTAACCTGATCATTTAACATTGCCAGCGCTGCTGTTGTACCCGGGGCACCGCTGCGCTCTAAGCCGATCTCTTCCAGAATCTCCGCCACACTGTCTCCGACTGCCGGAGTCGGTGCCAGCGACAGATCAATGATGCCAAACGGAACGCCCAGACGTTTGGACGCCTCCTGTGCTACCAGCTGTCCAACACGGGTGATCTTGAACGCCGTCTTCTTGATCGTCTCACACAGCACCTCAAAGTTCTCGCCACGTACCTTTTCCAGAGCCGTCTTTACAACTCCCGGACCGCTGACGCCGACGTTGATGATCGCATCCGCCTCAGTCACGCCATGGAATGCACCTGCCATGAACGGGTTATCATCCGGCGCGTTGCAGAATACAACCAGCTTCGCACAGCCGAGGGAATCATTGTCCTTCGTTGCCTCTGCGGTTGCCACAACCATCTCGCCCATCAGACGGACCGCATCCATGTTAAGACCTGTCTTGGTAGAACCGACATTGATGGAGCTGCACACACGGTCGGTGCAGGCAAGTGCCTGCGGGATCGAGCGGATCAGAAGCTCTTCCGCCGGTGTCATTCCCTTGGAAACCAATGCGGAATAGCCTCCGATAAAGTTGACGCCCACTTCTTTCGCTGCCTTATCAAGTGTTTTCGCAATCTCTACAAAATCCTCGCTCTTCTTGCAGGCACTTCCACCTACCAGCGCGATCGGAGTAACCGAGATACGTTTATTGACGATCGGAACCCCAAATTCACGTCCGATGGCATCGCCGGTCGATACAAGATCTTTCGCATAAGTTGTAATCTTATTGTAGATCTTCTCATTCATCTTCGCCAGATCACTGTCCACACAGTCTAAGAGGCTGATACCCATCGTGATCGTCCGCACATCCAGTTTTTCATGCGCGATCATGTTATTAGTTTCCAGAACTTCCTGCATGTTAATCATTGGTTTTACGTCCTTTCTGAAAATATTTGCTTAGATTCTGTGCATACTGGTAAAAATCTCTTCTCTCTGACAGAGAATCTTTACGCCGATCTCCTGTCCCAGCTTGTCCAGCTCATGCGCCATATCATCAAAGGATGTCTTGGAACCGGAAATATCCACGATCATCATCATGTTGAAATATTCCTGCAGGATCGTCTGCGTGATGTCAAGAATGTTCATGTTGTGGTCAGCCAGATAATTACACGTTTTTGCAACGATACCGACGCGGTCCTGTCCAACGATAGTAATAATAATCTTACTCATAGGTTTCATCCTCCTGTGTGCTCTCCGTCCTATGGCGGAAATGTTTTTATGACTTACTAATTTCTATAAAAACTCAACTGCCATCCGGCTGCTGACTTTTACACCTAAAATGATATTCCGTTACTGGACACGTATGCGTGTACAGTAACGATATTTCTGTCAACCCCACACGTTTGTCCATGCCTCCAAGCCATAACCCCAAATATATCTTCTGGCTTATTTTCAGACTTTGTATAACCAATTTTAATACTTTTACGTCTTCTACACCGTCACAATCTGCGACACTGCATCGCGTTTTGCCACTGTGATCGGGAAATCATTCGCCTTATACGGCGTATCTCCCTCTGTGATCTCCAGACGCACCGTCTCATATGCCAGCTCTTCGTAATTATTTTCCTTACTCAGATGCCCCAGGAAAATATGCTTTAAATTGTCATGCAGAATGGAACTTAAAAGCCGTCCCGCATTTTCATTGGAAAGGTGTCCGTAATCGCCTAAGATACGACGCTTCAGGTAATACGGATACGGTCCTGCCTCCAGCATTTTGACATCGTGGTTGGCTTCCAGCAAAATCGCATCCAGCCCCTGCAGATGGTCAATGATGTACTGGGAATAATGCCCCATATCCGTCGCCACCGCCACCGATCTTTTTTCATTCTGAACCCGGTAGGCAACAGGATTCGCTGCATCATGGTCGATCCGGAACGGTTTGACTTCCAGATCTCCTACCATAAAATCAACATCCGGCGTAATCGGGTGCATCAGATCTTCCGGAATCTCGCCAAGACTCTTGGAATCCTGAATTTCCTCTAATGTCTCTTTTGTGCTGTAAATAGGTGTGCCATATTTGCGCGCCAGCACGCCGAGCCCTTTGATATGGTCGGAATGTTCATGCGTGATGAGAATTCCATCCAGTTCCCGCGCATTCAGCCCCAGGTCATTTAACCCCATCTCAATACGCTTGTTGCTGATCCCCGCATCCACCAGAACGTGGGTGTTGTCGCTTCCTATATAAATACAATTCCCGCTGCTGCCGCTGGCAATACTAACCATCCGCATATGTATCCTAATCCTCTTTTCCTAAAAATGACGCTATCTGCTTCCGAATATCCTCAATCCCGCCGTTGTTGTCCAGCACACGCGTCGCAAAACTCCGGTAATCGTCCTCGGATGCCTGATTTGCCATGATGCCCCGGCATTTTTCCTCGCTGTAGCCGCGGCTTGCCATCAGACGTTTGATGCGGTTCTCCACCGATGTGTATACATACCAGATTTCATCAAACATCGCATTGTGCTCGTCATCATAGAGAGCTGCCTCCACAACGATGATCTCCTTGTCGGAATGGTTGATCGCATAGCGGATCTCCTCCCACGCCATCGGGTGGATGATGGCGTTCATCGTCTCCACCGCCTCTTTATTCTGGAAAATAAGCGCCGCCAGCTTTTTGCGGTCAATGCTGCCGTCCTTATTTAAAAAGGAATCACCCAGCGCCTCTACCACATGCTGATAGCCTTTCTTACCCGGCTCCATGAGCTGGTGAGCCACTTCATCTGCCTTAATAATTTCCGCGTCAAATTCCTCCTGCAGCACACGCAGGACCTCACTCTTACCGGAACCAACGCCTCCGGTAATACTGATTATCTTCATGTTTATCTGTACCTTTCCATTATTTCGTTTCAAACCACGAATTTCCCATCTTCATATCGATTTCCAGCTCCACCTGCAGCTGCGCCGCACGTTTCATCTCCGTCGCCAGAATCGACTGCACCTGTTCCAGCTCTTCTTTCCAGGTTTCAATCAGGAGTTCATCGTGCACTTGGAGGACAATGCGGGAACGCAGTCCTTCGCGGCGCAGGCGTTGATCGACGCGGATCATCGCAATCTTGATAATGTCGGCTGCAGTTCCCTGAATCGGGGAATTCATCGCCACACGCTCACCGAACGAACGCTGCATAAAATTGCCGGATTTCAGCTCAGGAATCGGTCTCACACGCCCATACATAGTCTTGACCTCGCCGTATTTCCTGCCCGTTTTTACCAGACCATCGAGGAAACGTTTGACATCCGGGTAGGTTTCAAAGTAGCGCTCAATGTACTCGGTCGCTTCCTTGCGGGAAATGCCGAGATCTTCGCCCAGTCCAAACGCGCTGATACCATATACGATACCGAAATTGACTGCTTTTGCATTGCGGCGAAGCTGCGGTGTCACTTCCTCAAGCGGCACATGGAATACCTGCGACGCCGTGATCGCGTGGATGTCCTCCGCCTGCCGGTATGCCTGGATGAGGTTCTTATCATTCGACATATGCGCCAGCACACGCAGCTCAATCTGGGAATAATCAGCGTCAACCAGCACACAGCCCTCGCGCGGTACAAACAGCTTCCGGATCTCGCGTCCCAGCTCCATACGCACCGGAATGTTCTGCAGGTTCGGCTCTGTACTGCTGATACGTCCTGTCGCTGTGATCGTCTGGTTAAAGGTTCCGTGGATTCGTCCGTCCTCCCGGATAAATGCACCCAGCCCGTCCGCATAGGTCGATTTGAGTTTCGCCACCTGGCGATAGTCTAATACTTTCCGCACAACCGGATACTCCGGCGCCAGTTTTTCCAGCACATCCGCCGCCGTCGAATAGCCGGTCTTCGTCTTTTTGCCGCCCGGCAGGGACATTTTTTCAAATAAAACCTCACCCAGCTGCTTCGGGGAATTAATATTAAATTCACAGCCCGTCTCGGCGTAAATCTCCTGCTCCAGTTTCTCTACCTGCGTCTGGAGGCGTTCGCCGTAGGCTTTCAATTCCTCCCGGCGCACCTGAATACCTTCCTCTTCCATATGGTAGAGGCTGTAAATAACCGGCATCTCTATCTCATAAAAGAGATGCAGCATTCCATGTCTTCGAAGCCGCCCCAGCAGGATTTCCCGCGATTTCCACGCCGTATATGCCATGTAGCAGACACAATTCAACGCTTTCTCCGGCATTGTCTCAAATGCATCCGACAGCGCCGTTTTTCCAAGCAAATCGACCTGTGACGGCACGGTCATATCCAGGTAATCGCGCGCCAGGTCATCATATCCATAGGTATCCTTGAGCGGATTTAACAGATACGCCGCCACGCCTGCGTCCATAACCGCACGGTTTCCTTCTGCATTCCGGATGCCGTCCACGATCCGGCGGCTGTGATTTTTAAGAAATGGAAGCTGGATTTTGAGATCCAGAACCGTCACAGACGGAACCACCTCCATCAGGCGTTCCAGCTCCTCCGCCAGATACTGTCCGGTCAGGAACCCAACCGCCGGGATCGCATAGATCGATGTCCCGTCCAGGCAGAGTGCCAGTGCCACAACCTCTCCTTTTTCAATCACCAGCTGCGCGCCGATCTCCTCCGCCCGCTGTGCACGGTCAAAAATCACCTGTGCCTCGCCAAAATCATTTACCAGACGGAAAGATTTTTCCATTTCTGATGACGCAAAGGCGTCCTCACCAAATTTCTGCAGAATGGACTTAAATTCCAGCTGCTTCATATACTGATATGCCTCCGGCGTATAAAGCGAATCCAGCTTCGCCTCCTCCAGCGAAAAACCAATCTCGCAATTGATGCGGATCGTTGCCAGATCCTTGCTCATCTGCGCCATGTCATAATGCTCCCGAAGCGCTTTCTGTGCGCGCGGCGGCTTTACCTCATCAATGTGTGCATACGCATTCTCAATGCTTCCGTAGGTGGTAATCAGGCTGGTTGCCGTCTTTTCACCGATCGATGGCACGCCCGGAATATTATCCGAAGTATCGCCCATCAGCGCCTTTACATCAATAAATTCGATCGGCGTCACCTGATACTCCGCCTTCACATCCTCCGGGTAATAGTCGCGTATCTCCGTCGTACCTTTCGAAGTACGCGGCATCCGAATCTTAATGTGCGTATCTGCAAGCTGCAGCAGGTCACGATCTCCTGATACGATAGAAACCTCCACGCCCTCCGCCGCACAGCGTTTCGCGATCGTTCCCAGAATATCGTCTGCCTCATACCCCGCCTTGGTAAGAATCGGCACGCCCATCGCTGTCAGCACTTCCTTCATCACCGGAACCTGCTCATGCAGCTCCTGCGGCATCGGTTTTCTCGTTCCCTTGTATGCCGCATACATTTTGTGACGGAATGTCGGCTCTTTCAAGTCAAATGCCACTGCCAGATAGTCTGCCCCCTCATCTTCGATCACCCGGAACATGATATTTAAAAATCCGTACACTGCATTGGTGTGGAGTCCCTTCGAATTTGTCAACTCCGGCACCCCGTAAAATGCCCGGTTGAGTATACTATGACCATCTATCAGCACTAATTTGCCCATCTGTTTCCGTCTCCTGTTCTATCACTTGTTGCTTTTTTCTATGGTGCCAGCCAAATCCTGACCTGCAGCATCACCGTCACCAATACCGCCATCACGCCCAGCGTATTGACCGCATACTCCATTTTCCGGAAGCGCCACATCCGGCGCACACGGGCATATGACTCAGCGATCCGCTTCTGCAGTGCGCCCATGATATCAAAAGTACCCGATCCGGTGTCCAGCTGTTTCAGTCCGACATCCACCATAAAATAAATTTCCAATTCTTCCTGACAGTTGCGACAATGTTCCAGATGCTCCAGAAACGCTTCCAGCTCATCCCCGCTCAGTTTATCCTGGATATACGGCGTCACAAGACGCTCCGCTTCCCGACAGGTCACAGACGCCACCTCCTTTTCCAGTCTGTCATTCCATATGAATTATCATTCACGCATGACGCGTTCATAAACCCATTTGAACCTAATCATACCTTATTTTAATGAAACACGCAAGCCCCTGCGAATGCTTCGCTTCTTAATTTCAAAACAAACAAAAAAACAGTTGCAATCTGTCTCCAATTTTGGTAAGATAAAAAGCGTCGATAGACAGCCGGCTTGTCGGAATGGCAGACGAGGTGGACTCAAAATCCATTGGTGGCAACACCGTGCGGGTTCAAGTCCCGCAGCCGGCAGATTTGAAAGCCCTTGAAAATATTGGATTTTTCCTTTATTTTCAAGGGGTTTCGGCGTTTTAGAGGTAAAACATGTAAATGTAAAAACAGGCTTTTTAAAGGTATTATGCAACACGAATGCAACACGAAAAAAGGACTATTTTTACATCACTTCACACATTCTGGATATGTCCGTCCTCTGCTATCCGATCTGCAGTAATCATCCAGCCATCCGAATCAAACGCATACGCCTGCCCGTCAATCAAGTAGACCGTATCATGGTGGTAGGTGTAACCGCTCAGTAGATACCACCAGCTCCCATCCTGTAAAAGCCAGCCAGTGAGATACTTGCCAGACACCCAGCCGTCCGCAGTCTGGATCCACGGATCGCCGTCGGCAAAGCATTTATTAATTGGCTGCACACGCTGATCCTTGGTGTAGCGCTTGCCTGTGTCTGTACCTTTTGGAGTTGTTCGTATGATAAGTGAGGACGCAGTGACTCTCAACCCGCGTATGCCGCTCTTAATTTCTTTAAGATCGGTGATCACCGTTTTTGACTGTTCTGGTACCGTGCTGTTCTCCGCCGCCCAGGTCTTTTTAAACGCCTCAAATGTGCCATAGCGCTGTTTGAGAATGTTGGTACCGCTGCCCCAGTCCGGCAAATAAAGATGCGGTTTGTCTTCCAGACTCTTCCAATCTCCTCCCCAGGCAAGGCCTAACCCCTTCGCCAATTCCGACGCCTTTTTAAACATGCCAGTACTGTCATTAAAAGCATCGTCAGACGTGCTGCCGTCGCCATCGATATCCATTTTTAAATAAAAATCAAAGGCGATTCCCCACTGATGTTGTGAGCTGTAGCTGCTGCCCCGCGCATTGGTTACCTTATTTCCTGGTTTTGTACGTCCCTGCGCGTACAGTGCGTCCTGCTCTGCCACCGTCCGCAGAGTTTCCCCGATGGCTACCGTGATGCCCTCGGTCGCACAGGCTTTGATCCAGGCGGACGCAATGCGCTGGAGGCGTGGGTGGCATAATGTGATATCTCTCATAGATTTGTCCTCTTTTCTTTATAATATGTAAGGAGCGGAACTAGGTCCGCCCTGTTGCGATATCGCAATGGCAACCATAACCCAGGCTGCCGCGGGAGATATCCGGATCACCTCCTTCTATGCATGGTTGTCTCCATTTTCGCCTTTGCTGTCAATCTTGTTTTTAAGGACGGCTATGTATTTTGCAAGCCATTCCGGCACTGGTGCTCCCATGCGCCCGGCATTTTCAGTAATCGACAATGCCTCATTGAGTGAATACCAGACCGTTACCAGTAATGACAGCATCGTATTAGGCAGCGATGCTCCCAGCACACTTGATGTCTGGATAATAACGTAATCAATTACCATCGCCACCGCGATCACAAACAGATAAGCCACTTTTTTGGCGATCCCGATCGCCCCCTTGCGGCTACTCCACCCATAAGTCTTATCGTTTGGATGCTCCAACGCCTCTACCCTGCTTGCTGCCATACCGGACAGATAATCAATCACCATGAGAGCCAGAAGCAACCCCAGCAAATAAAAAGTAACTCCCAGCTTGTTGCTGAGGTAGGCCACCAATCCGGTCGCCAGCATCTGCATTGTTACGCACGCATTTCTACTCATCTTTCCACCTCCTCCGGATGTTCTTTCAGCCATTTTTCAGTCGCTTTTTTCCAGTAAGTCGGCACCTCTTCCAGTGTCATTTTCCCGCTTCTGATTCTTTTCCCATAAAACGCCCCCATTACTCTACACCTTCTTTCTCTGCCAGTTCGCTGGTGGCTTCCCCCAGGTCGCTGATCGCCTCGTCCTGCACTGTCTGCCCCTCTTCCAGAGCATCCAAGCGTTTCTCTGTGTCAGTTTTCGCACGGAAAGAAAACGTGGTCTGTACGCCATCAGATACTTCCTGCGAGGCTTCAGATTCAAGAATCAAGTCCTTATATGTCCCGACAGTCATTCCAGCATTATTCTGGAATTTTACTTCTGCCAGATTTTCTGGGGTCAGTGTTTTCCAAGCCACCAGCATATCATCTTTGCTGTTAAACTTAGCCGTCACCGCCGACAGAGATGCGCCTGTCTGCAGTTCGATTGTTGTGTTGTCTTTGAGAATCATTTTGTCCATGTTCTTTTTCCTCTCTTTCTTTTTTGATATATAAATAAAGAGCCTTTCGGCTCAGTATTTTCAAATTCAGTTATTCTTTTAAATAGCGATATTAAAATTAAATTTTATGGCAAAGTTACAGATTTATCAGTAATAAAAACACTTTGTCAACAAGAATATGAATGTTGGGTTGGCTATATTGATTGGAAGAATACTGAAATCTTGCCCTCTACTGGTGGTACTATGCTTTGGTTTGCATTTGATTGGATAGTATGTGGGTTATGTTATGGAAAGATGTTTTATTTAAATATGGATACTCTTACATGGTCTTAAGTTTAAATATTCTCATCTATTATTAAATCGTAATTTAACTGTGGAAAACTTACTCTGTTTTTGTCACAGATCGTCCCCCACTCCCCTGTCCTCTCCCATCTCCTATTTTTGCGCACAGCAAAAAAGCCGCCATTTCTGCCGACCTAAAAAGTTATGCCACTCTCCTACCTACGCTGCATATTTACGATAAGACTCTCTGACATTGTCCTGTTTTATATTACAGTATATCAGTGTCGTCTCAATCTTGGTATGCCCCATCAACACCATAACCTCCTCTATTCTCATTCCGCGGTTTAGAAGGTCCGTGGCAAAAGTCCGACGGAACCGGTGCGGATGCACATTTCCAACGCCTGCCTTTTTGCCAAGATTCTTTACAAGATACTGCACTCCCGCCACCGTCATGCGGCTGTACGGCTTCTTAGCTGACACAAAGAGCGGCTTGCTCGCCAACTCTTCCATCGTTAACCCTTCTTTACTCATCCGCCAGCGTAGATAACGATAGAGATGAAAACACGCACCGTCTGATATATACAGCCGGCGTTCTTTCCTGCCTTTTCCCATCACTTTAAACTCCTGCTTATATAAATCAATATCGCCCGCATTAAGGCTGCACAACTCCGACACACGAACGCCCGTGGCATATAAAAACTCTATGAGCGCCCGATCCCGTGGACGGACGCAAGCCATCCGGAGTGCTTCCAGTTCCTGCGCCGAAAATGCCTTTTTGATAGTACTTTCGATCCGGAGTGATTCAATCCGCGCCACAGGATTATCTTTCACAAGGTTTTCTTTTTGCAGGAAGGTCCAGAAGCTATTTAGATACCGCATCCGCCCCTGCAGAGTGACCATGCTGATTTTATTCCGCTCCCGGAGCATTCCAAAATACCACCTCAGATCCATCGTGGTGATGTCCTCAATGTTCTTCCGGAGCGCATTCCGGCAGTTGGTAACCTCCCGGATGTACTGCGCCAGCGTATTGTCCTGGCGCCCAGACACCTTTTTAGACGCCACAAACAAACGCATCTTTACGGTATCGCTGTCTGTGCCCGTTGCCTGGAGCTCATTCTTCTCTTCTACTACTCTCACATCGTGGAAATTGATGTACAGGACATTCTGCAGCTTGTCCAGCTGCTCTTCATCCAGGCAACTACTCATTGCGTTTACCACATTCATTAATAACTCTTCTATCATATAAAATCTCTCCTTCCGATACTTTTAAGGTAACAAAAAAGAGAGATTCTGTAAAATTTTCTCAATGAAATTACGATTTCAAGATGCCACATATATGTCAGTTAAAACGGTTCCATAGTGTCGGTAAACTTTAATTGAGCCCCAGGAGTTGATCAGTAAAACGCTTCCTTTAGCATTATCGTATTTATTGATAAGTCCGATCCATGCCTCGGCAGAATTTCGGTACAGAAGTGCAGCTACACCAGTTTTAAAAGTATTCCAATTAGCATACATGTCATTTTTTATGCCGTTACTGTCGTTGGCACTGACAGTATGAAGAGCATTGGTAAATAAGGCCTCGCTATTTCATGGTAATTTGAAATTCATACTTTTTCCAAGTTGCTGTATCCGCATTGTAATTCTGAATGACACGCCTATTACCAATATAATGTGTATATTCTTGAGAAAGATATGCGCCTGGATAACCGGTTGACCAATAAACCACGAGTGTGAAAGCTTCGGTAAATGGACAGTTTTTTAAAGTTACTGCAGTAGCGTTACTGGTGCAACAATAGTATCCTGGGGTCTTGATAGTGTGCATATCAGTTCCGTTTTGTATTATAGTTCCACTATTCCGGGGCCACAGCTCGCTATTTAACTTGCTACAAGTCTATTCCAGGATTCCCAAGTGGTCGGGGTGTAGTTTATGTTTCTTCGAAAATAAATAGCTTTATCACTCAAATCGGTCGAAATGGCAAATTGCGTGATCCAAGCGGTCGAACTATTTCCAAGGTTGTTGGATGTGTTAAAGGTTATTATGATCCAATAGCTCTCAAACGGAAGATTCAAGCCCGTTTTGCCCGTTTTGTAGATTCCGTTTGCTAGCATATAATTAACATTAGTGTAATATTGATATCTCGATTGAAAAGCAGCGCAAAAGCTATTTTCGCTACCACTTTCTTTTAGATGAGTGGAAGCCTCGCTATTTCACTGTAATAAATATGTGATGATTTGACCACTTATATATCCTGATGAAATTATCTTTTCAGGAATAGCGGCGAATATTTTTCCGCCACTTATTAGGACGGTTCCGCATTGTTTCAGGGTGGTAACGTTGTCACTTGTTCTAAGGCTTCCGGGTGTTCGAACTTCAAGAGTATCACTTAAATGTGCCAAAGCTGGGATATTTCTTAAGTCATCCGTTGCTTCACCGTAATATTTATCAAAATCATCAATAAGTACGTTAATCCTTATCACTACAAGTTTTCCGAAGATGAAAACTTCTATTCTTGAATAGGATTTATTTATTTTGTCTCTGAAATAGGATACGGGAACAAAAAAAGCCTCGCTATTTTACTGTGTTATCCCCATTCGCTCCAATTATGATTGTAATCGTAATATCTATACATGATTTTTGAGCTGTGTATCATACATTGTGCGCGCTCAGCTTCCAAATTGCCGATTGTATTATTCCATGCCCAGACCGTGATTAGTATGGATAGTTTATTTTTAAAAAATGAGTTATAATTGGCTGCATTTGAATCCCAACCATTAAAAACGGTTAAGACGCTTTTTGCGATGTTTGGATTAATAACAGTTCCGTTACTTGAAATGGTATTTTTCAGGTCGCTATTTAACTTAGTAACCGCATTCTCTGCCGCCACCAGCCTTTTATCCAGCGCCGTGCCCTGCGTTCCCGCCAGAACGGTGGAGGCATCCGTTGCCAGAAGGTTATTTACAATCTTATTTTTGTTGATGAGCTCATTCATAACCTTATTGGCGATCGCGTCAATCAGCGCCTGCGCGGTACTCTCCCCCAAGGCACTCACTACCAAACCGTATGTATCGGTAGTCTTGACTTTCGCAGCCGTTCCGTCAAAATCGCCCAAACCCTGAGCAATCTTTTTTGCTTCCGCTGCCGATGCTGCCGCTTGTGTCTTTGAATTATCCGCTGCCGCTGCGCTACTTGCCGCCGCTTTCTTCGAGGTATCCGCTGCTGTTGCACTTCCGGCCGCCTCACTCGCTTTGCTTGTGGCAGTTTCGATCGCGGACTGGATATCATCAACCGCTTTCTGTGCATTCTGCGATGCGCTGGAAGCATCTGAGGATGCCTGATTGACATTCTGCACTGTCTCGTTCACAGTTCCCTGTATTTTCTCGAATGCCGCCACATTTGCCGCCCTGACATCATTGCCGTAAGCCGCATCTTTCCAGGCTTTAATCTCTCCGCTTAAATCAATGTTATTAACCGCCATCTTTAGCCCTCCAATCCATCTACAAGCTCCTGTGCGTAGGATGTTACCGCAGCCACACTCTTAAGGACTGCCTTATCCACGATGATGCGATCCAAACGGATATTGTCCTTTACAATCACGCCATCATCATTGATCTCGCTGTAAACGATGCTTGCTCTTGTCCCAACTGCCGTATCAAAAATTGTAATTGCTGTTACTTTTTTCATTTCGTCAATCCCTCCATGTATTCCTGATAGTATCTTGCACCATCTTTACCATATGTCTCTTTTTCTTTCTTTTCTCTCCGGTGAAATGCGTCCATTCGCTCCTGCTCAAGCCCTGCCTGTTTTGCTTTAATCTCCCAACCAAACAAACCTCCAGCCGGACCTTTAACCACAAAATAATCAGAAGCCCTTTCCGTGACATAAAACGGAGCATCTGAATAACCTTGAACGAACACCTGGTATTCTCCGAAGATGGTTTGCACAAACACCGGATCGATCCAAATGTAGCACAAACCATCGTCTCCAATCTGACCACTTCCAATATCACCAAACATTGGAGAAGCCATCTCATAAGCAGATAGGCTGATGTTTCCGTAATCAGGGGTTTGTACTGTTCTGTGTTTCTTTCCAGTAACATTTAAATCACCTCCAAAGGTACCATCGCCTTTTGTATATATTTCGTCTGAGTTAACATGGGCAGCTGTTTCGCCGTTCTCAGAAATATAAAATTCAGTGGGATCCTGCTCACTATAGTTTCCATTTAAATCTTCCCCGAGCCCTTCAAATGCATACATTGATATCTCTGTAATCTGTACGCTGTAATCTTTCTTATTATCCATAACTCGAATTGCAGTCCATCTATCAATCGCATCATAAGCTATGTTAAAATCAGTCGTTACCATATTTCCGAACACCTTAAGGCTTTGATTATCAAGGAGACAAACAGTTTCGCCAGTTGAATCAAGTACATTCATAATACCATTCGCATCGTCCTTGCCTCCAAGAGTCAGCGTCCCGCCCTTAATCCGGTCCGCATACATTGTTCCAGATGTAATAAAATCCGCAATCAGATTTCCGTCGATGGTCCAGGCATTCCGATATACTCCATTGTATCCGCTGGTGGAAAATCCAATGCCGTTCTTATTGAGCCGGATCACGTTCTTGGCATTGGCTTTCGTCGGCGCGTCCAAAATTAGAATTTCCTCTGGCTGACCGTTCTCTGAGCGTCCAATTACCACATAACCGCCGAGCCCACCGCTGATGAGCTGCGTTGCATTATTAATCTTCTGGTCGATGCCTTTTGTCGCCGCCTGTCCCACCTGCTCCACTTTCGCAGATAATTCCTTTTGGGATTTCGCCATGATGCCAGATAACGTAGCAATCGTGCCGCCCAGAGAAACTGTGTCTTTTCCTGGCTCCTGCAGGTTTCGCGTACGTTCTTCCAGGATATACATAACATCCACACCGTGAGGACGGGATATAACCTTTGTCCAGTACCCAGTTTTCAAACGCTTGATATCGACATTCACGTTCGCCAGATCCACCGCCGTCAGCTTTAAAACATCACTCAAATAGATGGACTGCTCCAGATACGCCCGCGCCTTTTTGATGAGGTTTTCCGGCAGTGTGACATCCTCCCATTTGTGCTGACGGAAGATCCAGCCGTACCGCTGCACCGCATCCTCATCGTAAATAAAATCTTTGCCGCCATTCACGGATGTAATATCGACTGTTTTGGGGGTATTCTCTCCGCTGGAGGAGGTATCTTCCAGGTCTGCGCCGGTCGGAATCAGCGCAGTAAAAAGCTCCGTGGCATCCTGCGTCTTGCTGTAATCTGCCAGATTGACGCCGTACCGGATAACCTGATCGTTTGTCCCGCCGCCATCCGTCAGATAGTCCAGATAGCGCTTTCCAGCTTCGCACCGGGTCCTGAGATATCCGCCGTGGGTCTTTACCAGCTTATCCCGCAGGCAGTCCAGAGAGCACGAATAATCAGAGTTGCTACGATTAATATAGTTGTTACTATCTACCACATTGACGCGCCCCAGAAGGTATTGTTTACGTGCCTCTACCTGTTCATTGTGAACCTTCAACACCTGAGTCATAAACTCCACAATACTGCCCTGGAACTCAAATGGCCGTATGATGCTGTCGCAGAGGTATGCGAGATCTGATTCGCAAGTAATTTGATGTGTCCGGTTAAACTCTTCTTCGGTCGTCATGCTCCGCCCTCGGAAGATCTCCATTCCGTCCTCATAAACAAATAATTCGGAAGACAGTGGCAGAATCTTGTCATAATACGGATGCTTCGGCGTAATCTTAAATTTAAGATACCCCGGAGAGTTGCCGGCATATTCTTTCAGTGTTGGATTCTCCAGCCGGAGAACCTGGTTCAAAAGCGGATATTCCTTTCCATCTGTAACCACTGTAACTTTATACATCTACAGCACACCTCCTCTGAAATCAATCGACACGGTGCCGGTGCCAGTAAATTTCATAACGTTTGTTCCGGATCCCAGGATGATGTCATAGTTTTTATTGACTCCTTCTGTCAGCTCAAACGTCTTACCGCCTACCTCTACCGTCATGGCCGCGCTGCAGGTGATCTCCGGAACTATCGGCATATCAGATCCGGTCACATCAACCGACAGGGAACCGGAGATTGATATGCCACTATATCCTCTGACTATGCCGTTCTCGAATGAAAACGGATCCCACAGCCAATTTTCCGCCGCTGTGCACCGTTCCATTTTAAATGGCTGCACATCGCCAGTAATCACAAAATCCGCCAGCACATCATTGCTTTTTGTCGTCTGCAATGAAAAGCGCCCCTCATAGTAATAATTCGGATCATCCGGAAGAACGCATTTGATGACCTTCCCGTGCAACACTTTGGCGATCTTGCTGCTCAAATCATGCCATTCCGTATAATCATCCAAAAGAGAAAAATTCAATGTCAGCGTTCGATTTTTATAACAAATCTGACCGTTTACCTCAGACAGATCCAGGAGCCCGTTCGCTCCTGGAATATCTACCTGGTCGGTTTTGGCTTCCGGAAAAGATATACTCATTGATTCCAGCTTAAGCCCCCAGTCTGTAAAGGTTTTAAAATCAGCTATCTGCACATCTGGATACATCATCGTTCACTCTCCTTCCGCGCTCGTTCAATCTCGATATCCACTGTAGGCGCCACTAGTGTGCCTACTTTTTCTCCATCCATTGTCACATCTCCGGTTATGCTGCCTTTTTCGAGGACAACCACTGTGTTTCCTTGTCCGCCGCCCGGCGTTGGTGCCGGCGGTACCTGATTTCCTGCTACCACAGTTCCGGATCTCTGTAATGCAATTCCCTGCATACTCTCCACCGCCCTTTGAGCAGAGCCAGCCGACGTTTTTTCCAGATTCGGTGTTTCTGCCACGATACCGCTCTCAAATCCGGCGATCATGTTTTTACCGATAACGTCCCGCATCAGCTTCGATGGGGAATGAATACCAAGGAAATCCTTTGCCGCGTCAAACGCTTTCTTCGCTGCATTCTTCGCCGCCTCTGCCAGCTTTCCAACCGAACCCGTGATTCCGGCTGTAATGCCTGTGATGATATTCTTTCCGATATTGCCCCACGACTGCCCTGTAAATCCCTTGACGATGCTCTGGGCGCCATTTTTCGCAAGACCTAAGAGTTTGGACGGCAGCGATGTGAGAGCACTCACAATGCCGGTCAAGATGCTTGTCGCAGCTCCCTTGATTGAACCGACCATTCCTTTCAGCCCGTTCAGGATTCCTGTGCCGCCGTTCTTTCCGATTGACAGTAACGTCTGCGGCAGGTTCTGGATCGCACCCTTGACTGCGTTAAATATTCCCGTTCCGGCTGACTGTACCGCACCGACCATCGACGTGATGCCATTTTTCAACAGCGTGATGATGTTGCTTCCCAGCGCCAGCCAGTTAAACGCCTGGATCGTGGCTGCAATCGCCTGGATTATCTGCGGGAGTGCTGCAATCAAGTCGGGAATCGCCTGAATCAGTCCTTTTGCCAGTATTCCGATCAGCTCAACACCTGCCATCAGCAGTTTCGGAGCATTGTCGTTGATGATTCCGGCGATATTAATGACAATCTGCGGGACATGCTGTAGCATCGATGGCAGCCCATCCATCAGACCCTGCGCCAGTTTTAGCATAAGGTCGATGCCACCATCTACCAGCTTACCGGCATTCGAACGAAGGTTTTCAGTAAACCCCTCTACCAGTGGAAGCCCCTGTTCGATAATCGACGGAAGATTCTCAGCAAATGCATTCGCCATCTGACCAGCGGACTCAATCATTCCCATGACGCCGCCTTCACTGAATCCCTGCGTCAGATTTGACACCGCTTCAATTCCTACTTTGGTAAGATTTTTGAGCGGTTCCTGGATGGATTCATAAATCTCCTGTGCAAGTGCTTCTCTGGCCGAACGGAAGATTGTAAGCTGCCCTTCCAGGTTATTCTGCATAGTTTCTGCCATTGCTGCCGCTGCACCATCGCAGTTTTCGATCGAACCTGCCAGTTTTTCATAGTCTGCATCCGACGCATTGATGATCGCCAGCATTCCGGACATAGCCTCTTTTCCGAACAGGGTTGCAGCTGCCTCCTCCTGCATCGCCGCCGTCATGCCATCCAACGATTCTTTACCGAGGGAAGATGCAAGCTGATATAGCTCTTCCTCCGAGAGCTGTCTCTCTTTCGTCAGCTTGATTCCAAGTTTCTGCTTTGCCTGAGCCTTAATCTCTTCTTTGGTCATATCCTTGATAAGCTCAACGCCTTCAAGGTATGCGATTTGTGCATTCCGCTGCTCTCCACTTAACCCTGACAGGCTGTCTGCCAGCCCCTCCGTTGTAAGTTTCTGCTCCGCCATCGCATAGTTCTGAGCACGCTCAGCGTCCGTGGTAATCGCAAACTTGTCTCGCAGATCCCCGATCAACTCACCAAACGGCTTTATACTTCCATCGGCATTTTGGATCGATATGCCAAGCCGCTCCATGACGCCCCGCATATCATCCGTTGGCTTTACCATATTTACCAGCGCCGCTTTCAGTGAGGTGCCCGCCTGGCTGGCTTTGATACCGGAGTTCGCCATCAATCCGACCGCCAGCGCCACATCCTCCGCCGAATATCCCATCGCGCCAGCGACCGGAGCCACGTATTTAAACGTCTCACCCATCATGCTGACGTTGGTGTTTGCGTTGGAGGATGCCTGTGCCAGTATATCCGCAAAATGAGTAGAATCCTGTGCCGACAAGCCGAACGCGGTAAGTGCGTCTGTGACAATATCAGAAGTCGTAGCCAGATCTTCGCCGGATGCTGCGGCAAGGTTCATGATACCCTCGATGCCGTTCAGCATATCGCTGGTTTTCCAGCCTGCCATTGCCATGTACTGCATCGCCTCGGCGGATTCGGTGGCGCTGAACTTCGTCTTTGCGCCCATTTCTTTCGCTTTATCTGTCAGGGCTGCCAGGTCCTCGCCGGTCGCACCGGAGATTGCCTCTACTTTCGACATCCCCGACTCAAAGCTCATGCCGATATCAAGGACAGCCCCGGCGGCATTCTTGGCCTGTGATACAACGCCGGTCAGCATATTTCCGGCAAAAACAGACAGCGCATTCTTTCCAATCTCACTAAACTTTGAGAATCCTGACTGCGCTGTTCCATTAATCTCGTCTAAGCCTTTTTTGACTCCGCTACTATCCAGTTCCGTGCCAATCTTTACAGTTCCATCATAGCCCATTCATTTCACCTCGCCTCTCGGACAAGAGAAAATCATCGGCTCATAATGGCTCTACTTGATTTGCTCTCCGTTTCTTATCTTGATTTCAAATTCTTTTCCACAATTCCGCCCTTTGCAAGGGACGGTTACTCCATGACATTCTGCTTTTTTGTCAAAAAAAATAAGCATGGAATAACCGCAATAAGGGCACTTTACCCGTTTCGGCATTCTTCCATCCTCTTTTTCACATATGCCCGCATTTCTGCATTTCGCTTGGCAAGCCTCATCCGACTGTCCATCGTTGTCTGCGGCTCTTCCAGGGAATAAAGATTTCGCATCTGTTTGATAAACGCTTTCTGTTCCTTTCCCATCCCTTTCGTATCGCAGGTACGCCAGTACATAACCTTCGCCATCCGGGTGTTCTCGTCCAATGATTCGAACATCGCCAAAAACTCCCACCAGTGCAGAGAATCGTTCGGCGTCTGCCTGAGATTGATGTCGTACTGCTGCCGGAATGCCGCGTAGATAAGCGGGGCATCCTTCAAAAAACAGTATCCCCGCCGCGCTGTTCGTTTTTTTGCTCCGCTGCCCTTCCGGACAGACTCCCCGCCGCGGTGGAACCAGAGCATATAATCAACTGCCGCATCCAGATCCGGCGGGATATTGCGGGCATAGAACAGATTCAGCGCATTGAGCATCTTCTGTTCGTCGCTGATGTCCTGCCGGAACATTTCAATCTCCGCTGCCATCATGGTGCGGTAGCCAAAAGAAATGTCATAAACTATCCCACCAATGCGTGCCGTACCGGGAAGTTTGTCAAACGTTACTGACCATTTCATTTGATCTCATCCATTGAAAATCCGAGCAGCGTTTCTTTCTGTTTTTTGATTCCTAAAAGCATATCAATATAAGCGCCTTTCGCCTCTTCCAGATCATCACAGTCTTCCAGGACATCCTCGCCTGTTGATTCTTTAACAAAAGCACGAAACATTTCAATCTCTGCTGCAATAATCTCGCTGAGTGCCCCCTTTTTATTGACTTCCTTTTCCGTCTTGCTCATCTTGTCAAGAGCCTTTTCAAATGCTGCGGCATCCTTTAAACGCCCGATTTTAAAATCGACTTCTCTTCCTCTGATCTGCATAGTTCATCCTCCTATTCCGCTGAATATGTATACTCCGCCGGTTCTGCCCCAATCTTCTGCAGGTTGACATCGATGGACGATGATTCTCCCGCATTGCCGCCACCCTCTGAATTGACGATTACGGACACCTGACCTTTCTCACCTTTACCATTGAGCATACAGAAGTACACATAATTCGTTACCGCTGCGTTACCTTTCGCATATTTCATCGCATGGGACAGCATGAAATCCTGCGCCGGATCGCCAATATAACGATCACCGGATACCGCAAAGGATCTTGCTGTTCCAGTCTTCTGGGTAGATTTTCCGGCACGGATATAGGTTTTTTCTGACGTTACCGGGTTAAGATTCGCATCCAGACCCTCGACCCCCATCTGCACAACCTCATAATTTTTTACTTCTGTAGCTGCTTCTGCCGACGGCCTGGTATCAATCGCCAGTACCCAGTCATCTGCCGTTACCCAGCCTTCATAAGATGCGTTTGGTGTAACGCCTGCCATTAATTCACTGATTTTCATCGCTTGTCTCCTTTCTCAAAATAGACAATCCGGCACTGTACCATGTACCGCGCCATTCCTTCCTTTACATTGACGCCCGCCAGATTTGGCATATTCTGGAGCGTCTCCATCTTCTTTATCTGGCAACTATTCGGAAATTCCGGATAGTTCCGCTTTTTATTCTGCTCTTCCAGCCAATCCATGAAAGCCTGGGCGAAATTCATCGCCGTGAGGTTCAGATCGTCCGTATCGGTCGAATACGGCTGCACAATTATAATCGAGAAACCATATTCTTTTTCAGACCCCCAAAGATACTTTTTAAGCAGCTTGTCCGAATAGTTTGTTACCAGCGAAATGCCGCTGTAATCATCCGAATAGTTAAATTCCAGGTACTGACCCGCCAGCTCCTCGGCTTTTGGTTGGAAGAACGCCGTCACTGCATCATGCTTTGTCATGTCACTTACCTCCGAGATAGTTTTCCAGTGCCCGCACCAGATCGCCCTTGCGCGCCCTCATCATAGCCTTGTCCCATTCGGATGTAGCCTGCGGATGGCGGAAATGGCTGTATTTCAGCTTCTTTCCGGTGGAGGACTTGTGTGGTGGGGAATAATATCCCATCACAGCGCCGCCATCCATCAGCGGATAGTTCGGACCGTATGCCACGCCCTTGTATTGGTAATGAGCATATGGCGATTGATACTCAATCACACCAGTGTCTCCCTCTACATGGACACTGACATTCTGGGCAAGTGCCAGGCTGTCAGCCGGAACATACGGATCCATCAGCCGTTTTGCCTCGTTGGCGAGAAACAGAAGACCATCATTGCCCCTTGTTTTCTCTTTGGCAATCTGATCCGATGTTTTATTCCATTTGATTTCGACATCCATCATCAGCCCCCCAGTCTGTAGTGCTTCGCCATCCGATAGGCGGTGTTGTCTGAATATGCGCTGACAAGAAACGCATTCGGCTTATTCCGGCGCAGGACTTCCGCCGCCGTGTTAGGGCTTTTTCCAGTGATCTCGTCCGCACATTCGCCTAACACTACTACATCCCCCGGAGACGCCGAAAAATCGCTTCCAGCCGCTTCCAGGGGAATACGTACTGTGTAGGTGTTCGTCTGCGATGCTTCAGTATCATTCTGAATCACGGTGATCCCAGACTTCCAAAAACATTGCTCGAACGCACTCTTGCTCCACGCCGTTCCAACCTTCCGGAAGACTGTAATTATCTGATTGTAATTCGGGTTCATTCTCACACCCCCCGATAAAGCAGTGGCGTATTTCCCAGATACCGGCAGATGATCTCCCGGCACTTTTTCCGTTTCCCCTCTTCGGTGTAAATCGACCGTGACAGGTCAATCGTGCCGGATTCTCCGTCGTTGGAATACGATGTCAACGGACCGCCAAAATCAGATGTGCTCTGTGAAGCCTTGTCCGCCCGATAGAGCAGTTCTGTCAGCTCACAGGTGCAATCTTTCACATCATCCGTCAAAAGGCTGTCATTCGCCTTAATTCGGTCGAATGTATAGCTGTCTACGATCCGCTCCGCCTGCTTTTCCCAGAACAGGAAATCCGCATCCGGCACCGCAGGGGAACGCCCCTGCAGATAACCAGAAATGTAATAGTCCCGCGTTGCATAAGCCATTGCATCAGCTCCTTACTAGGCCTGCGCTACCAGAGTGATCGCCTTGTTTACGGCAGAAGCGTCAACCGTGAACGTCTCCGTTACCGGAACAAAGCCTTTCTTCGTGATCTTTGCCACATAGGTGCCTTTTCTCAGGTTAAACTCCGCTTTACCAGCTGAATCCGTCTTAAGGATTGCACCATCTACGTTGATACGGACATCCTCATAGGTCGTCGGGCTGGACTCTTTGCCATCCGTTACCGTAAAGGTTACCTTCTGGGTAACAGCCGGAGTGCCCGGCTCCAGATAAGCAAACGTGCAGCCGGTACGATCCTCATTGAGGCGGGTTGCCGGATTCGGGAGCGCCCAGCCCATGCGGAATACTACACGAAGCGCAATCATATCCTGCTGTGCCAGGTTATAAACGATATCCTTCGTATTCGGATCCTGGATAACGCCCTCTGTCAGCAGTTTTACGGTAATATCCTGGCGAATCGCGTAAACAGCCTTGGAGAAATCGCCGACAACCAGCTGTGCGATATCCGGCATGAAGGAACCGTTCTCCGGGAACTGGATCGGTACGCCATCCAGCGCATACTTGCTGGAATCCTGCATATTATGTGTGAAAATCGGCTGCTTGTTTGAATCACGCAGTCCTCTCAGCTTGGACTTGAACGTCATCGGGGCGATTGCTCCGGTTACCGCATAGCCATCATCCTCAACTTTAGAGAATACACCGCCCTCTCCGAGGGTCAGATCGTAGTAGTCCTTGCCGGAAGATGGGGAAACATTGTTCCCAGCCTGACGCGCCAGGGTAATGATATCTGCCTGCCACTCTCTCGGTCTGTTATCGCCAAAGATAATTGCCGCATCGACTCTCTGACCGATTGCCTCATTGACTCTTGGGGTAATCTCGCCCAGAATATCAATCTCGGCATCATCAAATACAGACTCCGGAATCGGCACGATAACCGCCAGCTCTGCCGCTGTCAGATATACATTATCCCATGCCTGCATAGAGGTCTGCTTCATCCCGGTGTCGCCATCCACCCAGTATGCGGTCGGAAGGAAGTCCAGAACGCGGATACGGGTCTGCTTGGATGTCATGTTTGGAAGCTTGCGCGCCATCCCCATGAATGCGGACTGTTTCGGTGCATCCTGGAAGATGGTAGATACAATCTGCTCACGGATTAAAGCTTCAACTGCTGATCTATCTGTGATATTTACTGCCATAGTTTACTCTCCTTTTCCGAACAGGTTTCTCAGTGCTTCGTTCGCCTGTTCTCTCTTTGTCTGTGCATCGTTATTGATGCCTGATGTGCTGCTTACCACTCTCGGAACCGGCGCAGAACTGCCAAACAGGTAATCATTATCCTTTTTAACCGCTGCCAGAGCCGCGTCAATGTCCTGTGTCTGATTCTTCGATGCCTTTAAGCCATCCACATCCAGAAGCGCCATGATCGCGCGCTCGTTCTTGCCAGATGCCTTCCGGATCGCCTCCTTGACCGCCGCATCAAACGCATAATCAGATTTGATTTTCTCGATCTCCGCATCCTTGCCCTTCATCTGCTCGGATAATTCATTGATTTTGGTCTGGAGTCCCGCTGCATCGATGCCCTCCATCGCTTTCAGGGATGCCTGCGCGGTCGCAAGCTGGTTTTTGTAACCATCCCTCTCCGCCGTCAGAGAGTTCACCTGCTTTCCAGCCTCCGCCATGATGTAATCAATCTGTTCCTGCGTCAGTCCTTTTTCCTTGAGTGTCTCAGTCTTAAAAATTGCCATGCTGCTTCCTTTCTCGGCTTTTTTCGATGGGTAGCCGTCCATCTTAAAAGTAGGCTTTTACGGCAGCCACGCCAAAAGAGTATAAAAATAACACGCATTTCTGCGTGCTGATAACTGATTTTGGTTATAAAAATACCACCTATCTGCTGACGGGTGGTATTTAATCGTCCCTATGGTTCGGACATTGCAAGCATATTTTTTTATAATCTGGAGTTTCTAACACCTTCTCGGGAATTGTCCATTCTGGTGCCAGCCCTTCCACATTCATGTGGATGTCATAGCATATTCCTTCATCAATTTCCGTATCCATTAACGGACAGCTAAGTTTTTTTATTGCCATATCATTCTGCCACCACAAATCAATAACCATGCCACTTGCAATTCTTACATATTGTTTCCCAGTCGGGTTTTTTCTTAAATCTTAACGGGACAGTTTCTTTCTTTATGATCCCATCTACCGCATCTGAGTTTTCAATACAATCAATATTTTCTATTTCTACATCCACCAATGGACATAATACAACATCAGGCGCCTCCATGCTTTAACACCTCCATCGCTGCCTCAGCAGCATCATCGTATTGCTCTCTCTTAAACGCTGTTCTGATAGAATTGTTCTCGTTATTAACAAAAGCCGCACCTTTATCACTGTAATAATTCGTAAATGCTCCATTCCATTTTGTTGTCGAAAACAACGCATTCTGAATATAACTTTTAGCTTCTAATTCCGTCACGCCGTGGTTTCTTTCTTTGTTTACATGAGCATCATCAAACGACAGCTTACTAACATCCGGAATGCTTGGATTCAATGTGATTTCTCCCCTCATTCCGGCTTGCTTTATACCTGCCTTTATTTTATCATTTTTCTCCGACTCTTCAAGCCTTTTCTGTTCTGTCTTTATCGGTGTAAACCGCCCGCGCAGACCATCTTGTGTGATCCGCTGCTTCTGCTCTGGCAGATGCATTGCCTTTGAAAAATCCGCGTATTTCTGCAACTGTCCCTGATACTTGGCTTTCTTGAGGATAACATCCTTTTCATCTGCACTGCCCGCCTGCAACAGCTTTACCTGCTGCCGAGTCGCCCGCATATTCCGTTCCATCTTACGCTGTTCCTGTAACGCCTCATAAGTGGTGTAAGACTTGCCGTAGTAATCTTTCGGAGTGTTTTCCTCGTCTAGCATCTCTTGCAGCTGATCGTCGGTGTATGTCCGCGTGGACACGCCAGGAATAAACGGGCTGTAATCATGATAGCAGTTTGCTCCATGCAGACCCGTCACGGTACCAAGCCCGCAAACGCTCTGTAGCTGCTCCATTGTCCAGACACGCCCTTGCCAGGGCTGATGCGACGGACGGGCGCCCACATGATAGGACACCTCATAAGTGTTTGTCCCGAGGTCTGTTGCCACCTGCTCATTTATCTTGCCCTGCACCTGCCGGAAGCCGGTCATAACTGCCCTTCTGGCCGCCACATCCACGCGGCTGTGAACGCCTGAATCATAATCAATCCAACGCAGCCCCGAGTTTGTCATGCGGCTAACAGTCCGTTTGAGGACAGTGCCATAATCAAAACCGCCAGACTGTATATCCAGAACAGCATTATCCAGCGTGGAGCGGTAGAACGTCATAAGCGGCGATGCCTGTATACGTCCATCAGGTCCGCGAATCGCGAAGCCCATTGAACCGGCGATATTCTTATATTCTCCCGAAAGCTGAGACTTGACCGCTTCGGTCAGCCGGATGAGCGGCGTGTTCTCTTCGAACGGCAGCATCTTGACGCCGGATGCTTTGTAGGCTCTGGAGTGCTGATAATACTGCTCATACACTTCATCTGAAAAAATATGTTCCATTTCCTCGTCACTCTTCTGCAGTGTTTCCTGCACCCAGTCTTTTATTTCTGATTCTGCCTTTCCGAGTTCCTCCAACCTCCGGATCTGCCAGTCAGACGAAGCGGTCGAAAAGCCTGCGTCTTTGATTCGCCTGGCAACATCCGACATGATCCGGATCTCCAATTCTGAAAACAGATTTCCAGTTTTCAGCGCCAGTTTTTCAAGTTCTCCCTGCGTCACTCAATCACTTCCCCTGTGCTGCTGATTTCACTGATTGCAGCTTTGGCTTCCTCTTCTGTCTCCCCATACCATTTCATCCGGTACTCATACAGTGCCATCGCTCCCATTGCTACATCGGCACGATCGTTGTCGCGCTCGGCCTTGGCGTCAACTACAATGGAATCATCCCATTGGAAAGACAAATGATAAGCTCCGGCAGGGCACAGATGGTAGATGTCGCACCAGAATGCCATCGCGTCAACCAAATCTGTCAGCGCTTTCTGCAAAGCTCTCTGGCAATCCGAAATAAAATCATAAGATCGCTGCTTGCTGGCTTTGATTTCCTCTGCCGTCTTGTCCGTGTTGTTTGGATCTGACAAAGTGCCGTAAGCCAGGTTGCACCGGAACTCAATCAGGCGCATCTGTTGATTCCAGCCATTGTAGTACGCTGTGTCGCGGATAGCCGGAGAAAAGACATCCAGAAGCGGCTTGTCCTGCGCGCCAGCGGCATATTCGACGCCCCTGTACAGACGTTCCTTGCCGCCCGGATACTCATAGCTGTTTGTATCTGGATTGTATTTAAGCAGGCTCTGAGCGATATGTACCGCTGTCTCCTTGCTGTCATACTCCCAGTTGATTTGCATGTACCGCCGATCCGCATCCTCTATCTGCTTGATCGCCCGCGAATACACCGACACGCCCAGAGGACTGCCGGAATCTCTGTTATTTCCAAGCGGTACGGTAAAATACCCGATCGGAAGTTTCTGGATCCCTGAAAACTGCATTTCTTCTGCCAGTTCCGCCCATCTTGGCACCGTGCCGATCGGAACCTCCGTCCCCAATATTCCCTCCGTCCGTGCTATAAAGACGTGGTTTTTGATTGAGAGCACATCCCCACTCAGACTATACAGTTCGATGCGGCTGTAAATTTCATTGCCCTTCCGAAACTGATCCAAAAATGCGCAGCGCGTCATTTTTTCGGAGTCAAAATCAAGTGGGAAAAACATATCCGCCTGGATATACTGGACCGCGATGGTTCCGTCAGGTGTGATGTACGGTTTAAACACCATACTGCCTTTCGCAAACGCATATTCTGTCTGTACTCGGAGTTTTCCAAGCACCTGCTGATAAACCGCATCCATGCATTCAGCCCTTGGACTTCCCTCCACCTTGCTCTGCAGCTCCAGCGTAGTAAGTCTTGCAATCTCTCCCGCTATCGTCGCCGGAATGTTGGCATTGTCTGTGTTATGCAGCCAGGGAGCCTTTTCTTCGTACATCCGGGACCACAATTCAATTAAGGCACTGCTCCGTCCGGACATGGCAAAATCAATCTGCTCATTTCCGAGGACTTTCCGCAATGCCTCATACATTTTCGTATAATTCATTTTTCATCACCCATATTTAATAAGCTGGCTGATCCGCCGCTCCAACGTGTACTCAAAACTATCCAGTGAGTCGATATCACTGGTACCATCATCCAACCGGACATTCTTCGTCAGTTCCTTCGGATCCCACACAGCTGTGCATAGTGCATTGACCAAGCTCTCGCATTCTCCCTCAACATACTGAAAACGCCCCTGCGCCATCAATATCAGCACCGCGTTGATTCGGTCATTGATGGGAGCTTTCAGCGCATTCTCGACCCGAATCCAACCGAGTCCGTTGCGCCGGAGACTGCTCCGGATGCCTGCAATCAGCGTCTGCTCTGCGCTATCTGCATAAACCGTCGTAATATAGCCGTACTGCCCTAAGACTTTCCGGACGAAGTTACAGAACATATCTCCCAGCATCTGAGGATCTATCTCTATCTGGTTGCCTGACTCATCCTTGCATCGAATCCACTCCGATGCAAGCGCCACCACATTGTGGTAACTTCTTGTAATAGCGGTAGCCGTGAACGAATGCCCCGACCCGCTGCCGCCGAAGTCGATACCAAGATTGATCTCCATGAGATCCGTTGGCTTACCCTGAATCTCGAACGTGCTGGATCCTGTGCTGATAGCATCTGCAAAACGGCGGTAAATCAGACCCGTTGCCACCACGCGCATCCCCTTGATATCCCGAAGATACCAAATCGAATTAATATCGTATCGGCTCTCAATCTCATGCAGACGTTCCGGCGTGATGTTGATGTTATCGTAGATGGTGCAATGCATGTAGTTGTATCCACCAGGGAACTCCCCCGCTTCCTGCTGCTTCTGGTAGCGGTCAATGTGCTCTGAGTAGATGGCAGCACGCGGGTTATCCGGGTTTAAGTCCCAAAAGACCTTTAAGCGTTTCGCCGCCAGCTGACGGTTAAGCGCCTCCTTGATAGTTTTGTCATGATGCAGGTTAATCTCTGTGGCAATCCACATTCCGTAAGAGTTGCCTCGGATCTTCTTGTAGCTGTCTTCCTTGCCGCCACCTGCGAAGATAACTATCTTCTGTTGCCAGCGCGTCGATGGTCCCTTGACAAATAAAGCCTCATTGTCTTTGTATTTTCCCCAGTGGCATTGTCCCCGAAAAATCCATTCCAGTCCCAGACCATTGCAGTCTCCGATGTTCAGCTTTGCATTGCCGACCGTTGAACCGGTTGCCAGGTGGATTCGATCCGGAGTTGTTTTTAACTCATGCGCAAACGCAAAGATATTGTCCACCGTCTTGCCTGCTCGAACTGCGCCCTCTGCCACATTATAGGAGCACTGCTGACACCGCCGGATGTATTCCTTGTGTTTCTCTGAGAAGCGAAACTCTATGGTTTTCTTTTTGACTACCTTACCCGCCATAAATCTCGCCCTCTATCTCATCCAAATCCTCTATCTCCTGCCCCTGTCCGGTTATTTTATCGGTCTGGGCTTTCAGATGCTCCATTCGGCTCTTCTGTTCGGGTGTGGCTAAGTCCATATGCGCCGCCAGCCATTCCAGCGCTTTCATCCGGTCCGCCAGCTTGATACTGGCTCCGTCTCTGCCCTGCTTTACTTCCGTGACGATCGTACCATCAACCTCTCCAGACTCCCGGAAGCGAACTGTATTGACGACTTTGGTAACTGGAATCTTCTTTCCTGTCTCCTCGTCCTCCTGCAGTACCGGACCGAACGCGCCCATAACCTGAACCTCTTCTCGCCCAAACTCCACATAATCTGTGATGTCTGCAAAGGCAATATCCATGTATTTCTGGAAGATATCACTCTCGTCCAGAAGCTCACGGTTAAGGCGGGCTTGTTTCAACCTCTGAATCTCTGCTATTATTGCAGTATTTTGCAGTAGGGCATAGCCGTTTGACCCTGCCGTTTCATAGCCGCAACCATACGCTTTCTGATATGCCTTCGTCGCATTGAAGCATCGAACATAGTGCAAACAAAAAAGCCGCTGCTTGTCAGTCAGATTCGGGTTCTCTATAACCCGCTCCACTTCCTCAGCAACTGCTTTCTTTACTCTTTCCGAGCGTTCGTTCTTCTTTTTCGAACGTTCACTTTTCTTTTCCGAACGTTCGCCATCCCATCCATAGGTATGTTTCCACCGGCGGACGGTGCCTTCTGGCACTCCCAACTGCGCCGATATCTCAACCAGCTTCTTACCCTGCTGATATAATGTTTTCGCCTGTTCTACTCTGGCATCCGGCGCTCTGGCCATGCACCACCACCTCTCAATCGTGTTTGTTTTTTGGATAAGAAAAGAGCCACACTGGGTGACCCTTTAATCATCATTTATTGTTTTCTTTGCGTAAAATGGTGTGCGTATATTTTTTCTAATTCTATTTTTTCACCAACATTTTTATTATTCGCAATTTGTTCCTCGATAGTACCTTTGTATAGCTCATACCCTTCCTTTCCAAGTGGGGGAATAAGAACTCTTTCTAAAGCTGTTATTCTATAAGAATCATAACATTGCATTACCTCATTTTCATTGTTCCTTTCATCACCTGAATTTACAATAAAAAATATTTCCAAACAGTTTCCAATTAATTTTACAGCGTAAAACAATACAAATACAACCAGGTACGAGAACACAAAAACCAGAACGATAAAACTTCTCTCTGAAAACACACTATCATTTACACCGAAAATAAAGCAACAAATTAATCCCACAACTGTAATTGCCGTTACTAATCCAAGCAAATAAAAACTTAACAGTATTTTTTCTAAATGTTCAATTTTTCTTGCCCGCATTACAGTCTGGACCTCTTTTTTTGATATAACCCCTGTTAATATTGCTAATCCTGACACAGTAAATCCTAAGAAACTTATTAATGCTACAGCTATGTCTTTAGTCAATGCCGAAATAAGTATATTAATATTTTCTAAAGTATTATTTCGAGTTGAAAAATACGAAACCCCTGCTAATGCAATAGCAGAAATCAACGCAATCTTGCATTCAATGGAAGCAAAATCAAATACGTCCACATATTTTTTGTATTTTATAAACTTATTAAATTGAGCATCTTTTATCATTTTAATTCACCTTTTAACTGGCTACGGATTTAAGGAGTTTCATAATCCACTCATGTATAAACGATCTTGATTCTCGGTTATATTCTTCTTCTGTTAGATTCTCATCAATTATACGAATTAATGCGGCATCTTGATTGCTACTTATTGTCTGTCTTTTACCATTTTGATTAATTCCTGTTGTATTTACTTCTCCATACCCCTTCGACACAGCTGTGTATATATCTTGCATATATTTTGAATCTATTTTTAACGAATGCCTTTCATCTGTCGTGGACATCTCCATCTTGAATTTATTAGCATTCACATCACGGCAATCTTGCATATATCGCAAACTATTCCTAAACTCTTCCAAATCCTTATCATTTGAATTCGGTGGTATCAATGTCGCTTTGATATTCTGTATTGATTTTAATGACCTGATTTTGCCCTCTAAAGCACCTTTATCCTTTTGCAGAAATATTTCAAATTTATATTTTTTTGTGTTTTGGCTTAGAATAAATGCAAATGCTGTCATAAATTGATTATAGCCAAATGATTGTCTCTCCGAAAATGCAATCATTTCTTGTTTTGAATCTAAATAGAAATATATACTAACAGCCTCTTCGTTTGAACTTTGTAATACTTTACCCGATTCATCAATTATTTCTGTCGGTTTATTAAATGCCCTAACTAACTTCCCTGTAATAATTCCGGCATCCTGCTTTTTTAATTCTTTCAAGCTATATTTAGATAATTGCGGCATTCTTCTTATATTTCCCAACGAATCTCTGTATTTACAATTTGAAGAAGTAGAAAACATTTTATTCTCGTCTAATTCATCATAAATCGTTTGTTTTACATCATCTAAATTTAATTTATTATCATATACGTCAAAAATACCTGCCGTCAAATTTATTTTAGCTAGATACATTAAAGCCATATTGTCCATTCTCCATTTCGACATTTTCTTTTATTTTAATCCATATTTCAGATATTTACAACACAAAAAAGACACCCTCTTTCAAGGATGTCTTTCGCATACCTGGAATGTCCGGGTGGAGAATCCCAAAACCAGGTAAATTGGGGCGGAAGGAATCGAACCCTCGACACGCTGGATATAAGCCAGCTGCTCTAACCGACTGAGCTACGCCCCAGGGGGTCCCCGCCGGGGTCACTGTCCAGTGGGGTTGAAGTACATACGGAGGAGCATTCAACGCTCTTGCAAGCGTGTCCGTTGAAGCTGTCAGCTATAAGCCTTTAGCTTCATGATACACTATACCACTTTGATTCGTGACATGTGTGACATTCGTGACAAAATTTATTTTTATCCCATAAATCTCGAATACTCTTTTTTCATGCTAATTTCAGTCGCCCCGCGCCCCATGCGTATAGCTACCTGCTCCCATGTCATTCCTTCAAAAATCCGATATCGGATAATACGCTGCATCCGCACCGGAATCGTATTGATCCACACTTCCACGTCCTGTTTAATCCGCGCCGCATTCCGCAGGCGCTCTTTTAACACTTCTTCCAGACGATCCTCTGCACCTGGCTCTTGCATTGATGCATACGCAAGTCCCTCAATCCGATACGTCTGCATCGTATATGGAAAATCATGTGATGAGCCTTTGACAACATCCTGCTCTTGCCGTTTTTTTGCTCTCCTAATCTTTTCCAGCTCTGCTTTTGTCTCCTTGACCTGGGCGCAGGCATCTATGTACTGCTCCAATATCCGTTTGTCCAACGGTACCACCTCCCTCTATTTTCCTACGCGAACCTTAACTGCCCGCTCGCATCCTCGCCCAGACGATCCGCCCGGCAGTTTGGCAGCCTCTTCGCAACGCATAACTCTTTCAGATTCGCCCGCACCAGTGCCGTAGGTATCGGCGGACACACAGCGTTCCCGCAACGCCGTACCTGCTCCGCTCTCGGATATGGCTTCCCGTCGCAGTCCCGGTCGATGATGTAGTCGTCCGGAAATCCCTGGCAGCCGTATAGCTCTTTCGGTTCCAGCATCCGCAGTCCGATATCCACAATCTGATATTCAGTGCCATATATGGTTACCAGCCCGAAACGATCCTGCGCTGTGATAGTATCAAGCGGCGCTTTTATGTCCTGCCCAGTACCGACACCGTAATACTTCGTCAAAAACGCCCGCACCTCTCCAAAATGCCCCGGGGAGGTCGTCACTGTATGTAATGGCTCCCTTATATCTTGTCCGATACCGCTCTTATAGAATTTGCTGATAAACGATGTAACAAGACCGTATCTGTTCGAACCATCTACCGTCATAAGCGGATCTTCTATTCCTTGACCACGCGTTTCATTTTGCGTCGTTTCCGAATGGTACTGAATCAGTATCGGTGCCACTACTCCAAAACCATGCTTTCCCGTAATTGTCGGCATTGGCTGCCGGATATCCCCCGGTTTACGTTCGCCGCCGTGATTGCACTGGATCAAGAACGGCTCCGGGTTATCCAGAATAAATTTCTTGATTCCACGGGCAATGCGATCCATTGTCTTCTTCGCCAGCGGACGCACCGCCCGGATTCCGTACTTTTCTTTAATTTCTTCAGCGCTATCGAAGATGCTCGGACATGGGAGTGAAAAATCCAGCTGTGTATACGCCCCCACATAAGGTTTCAGCAAGCCAGCTTTTACCTCCGGGCTGTCTGCCGGTCCGTGGGTATGTCGCGCCCATGCGATCGGCTTGCCATCGCATCGCGCAATCAGGAAGAACCGCTTCCGCATGGTAGGAGCTCCATAATCTGCCGCCACCAGCTCCCGGAACTGCACTTCGTATCCCAAATCAGTAAGCTGCTGGATAAATTTATGAAACGTTTTTCCCTGCTTTGCCTTGATCGGATGCTTCCGACGCCCCAGCGGTCCCCACGTCTTAAACTCTTCGACATTCTCCAACATTATCACGCGTGGACGTACCAGACCTGCCCAGCGGCAGGCAACCCACGCCAGACCGCGAATAAACTTGTCCTTTGGCTTCCCGCCCTTTGCTTTGCTGAAATGCTTACAATCTGGAGAAAACCACGCCAGCGCCACCGGATGCCCGCCACATACTTTGACCGGATCTACCTGCCACACATCCTCGCAGTAATGCTTCGTGTACGGGTGGTTTGCCTTATGCATCTTGATCGCCTCTGGATCATGATTGATCGCGATATCTACACAGTACCCTGTCGCTTCTTCGATGCCGGTGCTTGCCCCGCCGCCCCCAGCAAAGTTATCTACTATCAATTCTCCGTTAATCATCGACCTCATTCTCCTCTGGCATTATCAAGCTCTTCGCAAATTTCCTCGTAATACCTCTTTTCATCCGCAAAACGATCGTACACCATTTCCTCTACCATCATTTTGGCATCATGTTCACACATTTCCTTGCCGGTCAGCAAGTCCCAGTATGTATCGAGCACATTCGATGTTGTAAACCAATCTCCCTCTGAATCTCTAAACAACGCCACTATGACTTTGGGATCATCTCCATGATGCCCGAACACAAGCGTGTGAACCACTGCGCCGGATGGTTCTTTGTTCTCTACCCACTTTTTCATAGTATCCTCCAAATTTTAAGTTTGCTCTGGAGAAAGCCCCGTTTCTTCGTAGGCATATAATCTCTTTTGCAATTCATGCATTTCATTAATCATAACCTTCCAGTTTCTTTATTTAACCACTTAACCCTCTTCATCTGCTATGTACTCCTCGCACGCATCCTCATCCCCCGCCGGATGCCAGTCGCAAAACTCATCATACCAGCAGTTCCAGCACGCTCTATTGCATTTTTCGCTCATACTTCCCCCTTGCTTATTAACTCATTGATTTCATGCCCCTTCGGCTTCCAAAGATGCAGGCAGTTCTCCACAGCATTGACATATTCACTCTTTTTCGGATGGATCTGATAGGCTTCTTCCTCATCTTCGAAAAAGACGTCTTTCAGCACGCACATATCGTCCCAAGTGGGAACTCTGAACTTTTTCTTCGGAGACACGGATACATGCTCCATTCCGTCCTCGTTTTCACTCCATATCACACTGCACGTCCCACAATCAGGAAGTTTGATCCATGCGCTATGAACCGGAAATACGATGGTGTGCCCCCAAATCCGCTCGCTGTTTAATATATCTTCGATTTTTTTCATTCTATGACCTACCTTCCTGCAACTTTTTCCGCGATCACATCACACGCAGCATCAAAGCCTTTCGAGAACTCATCCGATGCATCGCAACCGCCCATCTCTTTCACTTCCTCGAGGATTTCTTCGCGGATCCGGGCTCTCTCCTTAAACAGCACTATCTCATCCATGCGCTGTTTAAAACGTCGGTTTTTCGCGTCAATCTGCCGCCAGTCAGTTTCCAGTTTTAATTCTCCGGCGCAGTGCTGCACATCTGTAAATTCCGCCGTCAGATTCATTTTTGCCTCTTCTAGTGTCACAGGCGTCGGATTTTCCGCTCTTAACACCCGCGCCAGCTTAAGCGCCGCCTGTGCCAGCTCCGCTGCTTCTTCTGCCATCTGCTCCAGCATGGCAGGCGTACCGATTTTCTCAATCATCATCGTTCTGACCTCCTTTTACCGCCAGTCTGGCTCGACTCCGCGGTCAAACATTACCAAATCCGCGTATGTAATACTGTGCCCGCCAGTAACCCGCACCAGATGCCGGTGCTTGCTGATCACTTTCACCTTGCGGTGCAATGTCAGCGATTTCTCGATCGTGTCCGACACCTGGACTGTGACCGTATCGCCTACCTGCACCCGCTCTCTCATCTTGTCGATGTCGCTCGCCCAGATTCCGCCCGCGGCATCTGGGTTTTTCTTTTTAGCCTGGCATTCTGGTTCTGTCGATACTTCTGCCTTGTCCTGACTTTCTGTCTGTACTTCCAGCACTGGTGCCAGAAAATAGACTGCTTTAATTCCACGCAGTCCGCCGCCCTCCCGGTAGACCTGCCCGAGCTCACACATTCTCTCCAGCGCCGTTCTTGTTCTCGATTTATCCTCATCGATTGCAGCTGCAATCTTCTGGAGCAGCATCTTTTTGCCACCAGTGAGTGCCTTACGGATAAGCGCATACCGTTCATCCATGCTTTTCATCGTCCTCTAACTCCCTTCATCCCGTACCGGGTTCCACAGCGCTTCCAGCCTCGCCCTGCGCCGCTGCGCCCACCATGTCCCACACCATCGCATCGTAGTCGTAACCATGCTCTTCCAGGTTGTGAAAGCGGTTCTTCTTGGAGACTTCGGCGGCCCCATCCTGCCTCTGCGGATTCTTTTCTCTCCTGTCCCAATTTCTAACCGCTGCTTTCCAGTCCTTCATGCGATTCTTACCGACCATCCAGCCGTTACTGGTGTAAAAGTTAATAAAGCATACTGCATCCACGTTCGTATAACCCATTTCCCGGCAATATTCACTCACATTCTCCAGGGTGGGAGGCGCGAAGCGCTTTTCTTTTACACCCTCTAGGGTGTTTTCTTTTAAATCATTATCATACTCATTATCATTATCAGCTTTTTTTGCTTTTTCAGAAAAGCATTTGCTTTTTTTGCTTTCCTCAGAAACCATTTGCTTTTTATCAGAAGCATTTTCTTTTGGTCTTCCGCCTTTCTTCCCTGCTTCCGATCTGGCGGCACATGCTTCTTTGTAGCGCTGGCTGTCCGCATCCAGCTGCTGTTTAATAAGCTCGAACACAAACGCCAGCGCCGGATCTTCCGGAACAGCATCCGGGTCTTTCTGATAGGCGTAGATCGCTTTAATGAGTTCGCCCGCCTGCTCGTTGCTCATCTTTTCGATGGCAGCGCCCCAGCTCTCATACATGACAAAAGACTTCTTATCACTCATCCAAGCCCATCTCCTTTCCCACCTGCCAGTCCTGGTAATAGCAGATCCATGTATCCAGCAGCAGAGTAATGATTCCACCGCGAATCTGCGCTTTCAGCTCATCGAAAATATCATCCGAATACATCCGCTGGAAGTTCTGCAGGTACATGGACACCCGCCACGGCTCATAGTTGCGCCGATGCATTACCACCGGAATCTCGCCCGCCCTTGCATCCCTGGAAGCCTGCTGTAATGCTTTCCGGAGTCTCAGGTCTTCCACCCGCTTGACCTCGATATGTACGTCCGGCAGTCCGATCACATCCGCATCGCCGGAAGTCCCGCAATACTGCTGACCCCGGCGGCAATTATATCCATAGTCCCGCAGGATGCCAGCAAGCTCACGCTCTCCGCGTTTTCCTTTTTCTCTCTGCATCTTCCCCATCCTGCTTATCCTCCATCTCTGAACATGCTGAGCTGTCCATATACGCCTTTAGGTTCTCTTCGGCCCATTCCGATAAATTTAAGCGCTCCCGCCTGCGATGCGCGAATCGCTTGTACTCGACGTTCCTGCCGCTCATGCCACCGTTTTGTGTCTGCGCGCCCTGAATCCGTTTCTTCTGGAAGATAATAACCTTTTCCATCATCGCGATTCAAAACTGCATAATCAGCCCGCAAAACTTCTATTCCATCCCGAAGCATCCGATCATCACATCTAAGGCGCTTACACAGCTCCTTGCGCGTCTGCGCATTTTTATGTCCTACTCCCAATGCATTGTATAATGCACTGGTAAACAGCTCCATCTGCGGCGTCACTTTCTTCTTCGCCAACTTGCTTCCCCCTTCCGGAGCGGGAGGGTCGGTCTCCCTCCCGGTAAACCAATGGCATCCTGTAAAGGTTGGTAATATATAACACGGTAAGGCGTGCCAGGATGCTGTCTACGGGTTACTATGTAAAGCTTTGCGGCGTTTACATCATAAATATTTATCTACTAATTCTGTGATATCTAATGATTTCCCTGCTCTCCAAACATCCCAGAAATTAATAGTCCGTGAAATCGGTCGCTCTGATGCCAGATCCACTTTGATTTTTAAGGGAATTGGCACTGCATCGCCAATTACCAGAACCTCACCAGGGCTAAACATGGTCACAGCGTCAATCAAAGCATCGTCTCCATCCGGAAGCATCCCTTTGATCAAGGTCTTGTCGTTCTCGTTGTTAAGTTTGCCGACGATGAAGTTTGCGCACTGTGCAACGATTGTCCGGTTCAGCTCAGATGGTCTCTGTGTGGCTGGAAATAAAGTAATTCCAAACTTACGCCCTTCTTTCGCGATATCCTCGAAAACTTCCACCATGCGTCGCTGGCTTGCCGAAAGCTGCAGGTTATTCGGAATATATGCGTGTGCCTCATCGCACACCAGAACAACCGACCGGATCTGGTCTTTATCCTGCAGCCTCTGCAAATCAAAAATCATACGGGTGATCGCACCGATGATCGGAAGTGCGACATCGTGTGGAATACCTGACAAGTCAATATTTTTTACCGCTTTATCATCGCCTAAAAGCTGTTTCAAGAGTTCATGCAAATAACACTGTTGCTCATCGTGGAACAAAAAACTGTACCGACCATCCAGGAGGCGATCTTTCAATAAATTAATCGTCCCGGTCAGCTTGCCGTTGTATTCACCTTTTGTGGTTTTGGCGGTTCCAGCTTTATCTCCTGTTTTGTAATACTCTCCCGTACGTACAACCTGCTGATCCAATGCCTCCATCTCACTGATCAGTTTCTGGTAGCTAAAGTACACCGGTTTATTCTCTTTTCCATCCGGACACACAGCGTAATAACATTTTCTCAGTGCCGTCACGACTGCCGTAGCTGACTCCTCGCGGATTTTTAGGATGTTGGCTATAATATCCTGGAAACCAAACATCCAAATTGGGAAATGGAAATCTTCACCGATCTTGATGTTTCTGGCGTAGGAGAGAGCACTGTACTCTCCATGCACATCAAAAACAATCACGTTTGCCCCAGGAAGTTTCGCAGTTTCTTCCAGGATCTTTGCCACAGTTTCCGATTTACCGCATCCAGTATTACCAACAATGCAAGCATGCCGCTGGAAGAACTTGTTTCCGTCCACCCAGGCTGGTACATCGTATACAGCGTAGCGACCAATCTGAAAGCATTCCTCTTCATGCGGCGCAATCATATGAGCAAATTCCTGCAAAGCGATCTTTGAAATCTGTGCATCCGTTGTTGGGTAATCATCCAAGGCTTTTACGAAACGACCATCTTTTAAACTTCCGATAATCGTACAGTCAATTGTTTTGATTCCTGTGATCTCGCCAAGAAAATCATCTTCTCCCAGGCGCTCCTCCGAATCTGTATCCGTCAGACCGGTTACCATTGCAACCAGACGGGCACATCCGTCAGATACCTCCAAAAGATCGTTAATTCGGATGTTCTGGAATTCCGATGTATTTGTTCGGATCTGAACGCTGTCACTTAAAATTTTCACCAGTTTCATCTTGTATCTCCTTACATGTCAAGCAACTCATTATAGTTCCGTATCCTAGCGCCTTTTATGGATTTGCAATAATCACATTTCCCACAATACTTCGGCGGCACCACTCCGGCTTTTACTTCCGCAAAATGTTCGATGTTAAAACCAATTTCGTCCACGGCAAGATTTAGAGTATTCTGCGAAATCTGGAAAATATCCAGATCGGGCACCCGCTCCTTTGTTGCCACAGCCAGATAAAATGGAAGCTTTTCGCCCGTGACAGCTTCCACGCCAGCCTGATACACTGCGCCCTGCAGATCATAGCGCCACAGGGGCAGGTTTTTAAAATTGGCTACAATCTTCAAATCCGTAATGCAGATTCCCGGAAGGTAGCTGTCCATTTTCATCTTCCAGGGGGCACCGAACATGGTAAATGTCATAATCTTCTGCTTTTCTCCACTCATGAACTGCATGAAAAGCGGGTCAGCCTTTACTCTCCCGATAATTTCATTGGCCTTGCGGAACTCGCTTTTTAACTCATTCTTGCGGGTGAACAATTCTGGGGTTTTCTCCATGAACTGTTTTAAGGTCCCCTCAAAATAGGAATCCACAAAGGATCCCACCAGCAGCGCCTTTGTTGCCGGCTGCTGGTATTCCCCGCAAATCTTAGCCATTGCCATTGCTTCGCACTTCATGAAATCCTTATACTGAGAGACCGAGAAAAACTGCTGGCTGGCTTCCTGCCCGTAATAGTTTTGTTCTGTTAATACCATTGCGTTTTCCCCTCTCTGACTTAATGGAGCGGTTTCCCTGCCTCTCCATCATCCGGTGGAATAAAGGAAGGATCCATTTCACCCGGTGCCTGAACCGGTTCTTTTTTTGTTACTTTATTGGCTGGCTTTTTCTGTTCATCAGCTACCGCCGCTTTCCCCGTAGTGCGCTGCTTCTTTCCTTCAAATGGGTTGTCCACATCATCCGGATTTGCTTCCGGGATCATCTCAAAGTAATCCTCGCGCTTTGCCATTCCATCTTTCAGAGACTTGTATACACGTTTCAGCCTGATCAGATCATTCATGCTAAAGCTCCCGCTCTTGCAACCGATGAATTTTTCAAGCATCTGAATCGTCACACCATACTCATCCTGGAATGTAGCCGTGACCTGTCGCACCAGATCCACCAGTGGCACATCTCCATTACCGCTCAGTAACGTCTTATTGCACTGAGCAATCGCCGAATCAATTACATCACCCGGAATTACACCAAGAATGCATGCGCGGACTCTTCTGGCTCCCTGGTTTGCTACAAGTTCATAAATATCTCTAGGATCTGTCAGCGCGATATTTCCCTTCTTCGTGCTACGGATATGCGGAACAGAGAAGATTTTCGTCTGCCTGGTATTTGTTTCCAGATCCCAGGCATATGCCATAACCTGGCTTTCTCCATTCTTCTGTTCCAGCTCAACAATACCGTAATCCAAGTTACCCCAGTTCTGCGCCATAGCTTCAGCCAGGCGAATAGATGGCCCTGTTACCTTTGTGCCGCCGCGGGGATACTCATACATTGCCTGCTCTGCCAGTGTTTTTCTCTGGCACGCCTTCATGATACGGTTAAAGCTCTGTACTTCATCGCGTGGAAACTTCTTCGCAATCACCATTGCAGCCTGGACTTCCTGCGCCTGACGGCTGATCACCATTTCAGTTGTGGCATGATTCTGCGCCGCTGGCATGCTGTTTCCATAAATATTTGTTACCAATTCCATTCAATCCTCTCCTTCCACCTTTGTCCAGTCGCCGGAAAAGAAGAACCTAACAAATTCTTTCTTGTCCTCCTCCGGCATCTCATCCAAATGCTCTTTAGCATATGCGTATGCATTTTCAACTCTTACTACTTTCCCGGCTTCTGGTGTGCCGGTCATTCCCCTGTAAACACCGCAGCAGTCACATCTTTCCAGCATCCTGTAACTCCTTTTTCTTGTTCGCAAGCTCTTTCAGCAGTCGCTCCATATCTCCAGCGTGGTCGAGGAAGGCTTGAGCACTCCAACGTCCTTCCGCGCCGCGTGTAAAGCTCCATCCATTTTGATACACGCTAACATCTACGTCTGCTACGTGACCCGAAAACAAAAAGAACGCCGTAGGCTTGCGTCCAGTAAGCTCCTGACTTCTTACCTGCGTGGTATTAATCTCCAACACCATCTCCAGCGCCTCATGAACCTTCTTCCGGCGCATCTTCTCAATTTTCTTTGCCAGTCTCTTCTTCACCGGAATCCTCCTCCCATGCTGCTTCCGTAGTTGCAAGAAATGTTGTATGGAAATCTGCATACGCTTTCTCCAGCTCTTCTCCCGAAAAATACGTTTTCAGAAGCGCCGCCGCCATTCTTGCCAGGGCTCCCGGAAGAATTGAAAATTTAACATCACCGATGATAAACGCCCCTGAATCTCTGATTGCATCATACTGGATCGTGGTACCAAGGATCATATCCCCCTCCAGCTCCATCGGCTCCCTTTTACCTTTAAATGTTGCTTTTACCATTGCATCCTCCCGAATCTCTTGATATAATCAAGCTGTTAATATTTTTATTAATGTGACCGTTCAGCTCTGCCAAGCTGGCGGTCGTTTTTCTTGGTTTCCCATAACCGGTGTACCGGCTGGCGTTTACCATCGCCCCGGCGCGGTTGGTTCCGTTGGTTCTCCTGCTCATCGTTCGCTCCCCACTCCGTGTGTCCCAGCTCATCCGCCAATTTCTGCCGCGCTTCTTCACACGTAAGAAGTGTGTTAATCAGGATACGAACAGCACCTTTGTTCTGCTCTCGATTCAAAATGAATTCGAAGGTCTCTATCCAATCAACAGAAATCATCTCATCAAAATCTGGATATATTTTTAAAATTTCTTCCTTGAGTACCGGATACAACGCTTTTAATCTTTCTATCTGACCTTCCGAAATCGGAATACAAACTACTGCCGCCTCCATGTCTATCCCTCCTTTAGAACATCCCCGCCGCCTGCGCGATCGCCACCATCGCCCCGGTCGCCACCGCTGCAATCGCCAGACCGGTAAAGGCTAATCGCCAAGCAAACTGCAGATCTGCCTGTGCTCTACTCAGTTCCTCGCCCAGCACCTCAATGATCCGCTGGTTCTGACTTCTCAGTTCCATGCATTTCAGTTCTCTTCTCATTACGCTTCCTCGCTTTCTTCTTATAATCTTTGCACGGGTATTCCCGATCGGATTCCATACACCGCCAGCAACTCCGGCAGGTCTTACACGACTTTTCTTTCATTTTCATATTTTGCAATCACATTATTGCGAATCTCCAGAAGCCGCAGCACATACGCCCCAGACACCTTCCACGGCGCAGATTTAATATTATGGAGCGTTGACAGCGATACTCCCAGCTCACCAGCAAGTTTTTCATTTGTCCAACTGGTTCGAATCTTAATTTCGTTTATCCAATCCGCCGTGCAATAGCTCCATGATGGCTTTTTCTTAAATGCAGTTCTTTTCATCCCTCTCACCTCCCTACTCCAACAGATCTTCGATCGCTACGCCGAGATAATCCGCCACTTTCTGAACCTTGCGAATGCCGGGTTCACTCTCGTTCCACTTAGAAATACACCCGTTAGAAAAACCTACCGCTTTCTCCAGTGCAGAAACAGACACGCCTTTTTCTCTGCATGCCTGTTTTACGTTGTCATACAGCACCATTACCACCTCCATTTTAGAAAACTATGTCAGAAAACTTTCTATTTATATATTGACTTTTTACTGAAAATATTCTAATATGAAGTTGTCAGTTCAATAGAATAATTTCAGTAATTACCATTTGTATATTTTAGAAAGTTTTCTGTAACACACTTCTTATTATACCGAAACATTTCTATTTGTCAAGTGGTTTTACAGAATATTTTCTGTAATTAAGGAGGGATATTTTTGACAACATTTGAACGAATAGAAAAGCTGAGAAAAGAAGCTGGACTATCACAGGGAAAACTTGAAAAGGAGCTTGGTTTTTCGAATGGTAGCATATCAAAATGGAAGAACAGCACTCCAACCTATGAACGTTTACAGAAAGTAGCCAACTACTTTAATGTATCTGTTGAATACCTTGCATCGGGCGAATTACCGGAGAATACACCACCATTAACCCCTCGTGACGAAAAGGACATTGAGAAGATTCTAAATAATACCCGCGATCAGCTACTCTCTCAGGAAGGCTTAATGTTTGACGGCGATCCCGCCAGTCCCGAGGCAATCGAGTCGATTTTATCCGCGATGCAGATCGGCATGGAAATGGCGAAGAAGAAAAATAAAGAAAAGTACACTCCTAAAAAATATAAGAAGGAATAGCTTATGGATATTAAGAAAAGGGTCAACACGCTGGTGCGTAAGCATCAGACCAGGAATCCTTTTGATATCATCCGCGGTCTGAATGCCATTGTAGTATTCGCCCCCTTAAGTGGAGTCCGTGGATTTTACCAATATTTTCAGCGAAATAATATCATTTACATAGATGAATCTCTTCCAGAACACGAAAAAACATTTGTTTGTGCCCACGAACTCGGGCATATGCTGCTCCATAAAAAAGCCAATGCATTGTTTATGGATAGCAGAACCCACCTAAACACCCATCGTTACGAGGTGGAGGCAGATACGTTTGCTATGGATCTCTTAATCGATGATGATATGATCGCTGAATATGAACCATACACCGCAGATCAGATATCCCACTTACTGGGATATCGTAAAGACTTAGTCAAATTACGTTTCCAGCAAAAATAACAAAAGGAGAAAACTATGGGATTATTTGATACTTTTAAAGGGAATCAATATAAGGCTGAACTTGAAAAGTCTCAAGCTGAATGTGAACGGTTAAAAAGTTTATTCACACCCGAAATGCAGCATGCTGATGCCTTGCAAAGGAAAATTGAAGAACTCCAAAACGAAATTTCCACAAAAGAAAATGAAATTGCTTCGCTTTCTTCTGATATATCCAAGAAAAACAATGAAATCAATTCGCTGAATGATACAATACATAAAAAACATTCCGAAATATCATGGATGGACGATGAAATCATTGTACAGGAGTTTGGACTGTACCAGCCGCATTATGATTTTGCCAGTGCTTTAGACTATAAGGAAGAATTAGCAAAAATACGCGCTAAACAAAAAGAATTAATAAAGAATAAGAATGCGGTTTCCGGAAGTACCGAATGGACTGTAAATGGTAGCGTCTCTAAAGGCAAGAAAATGGTCTCTGATACTCAGAAATTGCTCATGCGAGCTTTTAATAGCGAATGTGATGATTTAATATCCCGTGTTAAATACACCAATTTTGACGCAACATTAGATCGTATCTATAAATCGGCTGAGGCTATTTCAAAACTAGGAACCATTATGAGTATTTCCATAACTCAACCCTATTTAGATGCCAAAGTTAAAGAACTCCGTTTAGCTTTCGAATATCAGCAGAAAAAACAACAGGAAAAAGAAGAACTAAAAGCTGCCCGCGCAGAACAGCGCGAACAGGCTCGTATCCAAAAGGAAATTGAAGAACAGCGAAAAAGAATCGAAAAAGAGCAAACACATTACCAAACTGCTTATGAGCATTTACAGTTGCAGCTCCAGCAAAAACCTAACGATGCGGATCTCTTAGAGAAGAAAGCACAGCTTGAGTCTCATATCAAAGATATAGAAAAAGCCATTGCAGATATTGATTACCGTCAGGCGAATATGAAAGCTGGTTACGTTTACGTAATTTCAAATATTGGTTCTTTCGGTCCTAATGTTTATAAAATTGGAATGACCCGAAGATTAGACCCTCAAGACCGCGTGGATGAACTTGGCGATGCTTCTGTTCCGTTTAATTTTGATGTACACGCAATGATTTTTTCTGATGATGCTCCTGCTCTGGAAGCTGCTTTGCATAGGGCATTTGAAGATCGTAAGATAAATATGGTAAATACGCGCCGAGAATTTTTCAATGTAACCCTGGATGAAATCAAAGAAGTAGTTAAGAAAAACTTTGATAAAACAGTAGAATTTATAGACGTTCCAGACGCCGAACAATTCCGCATCAGCCAACGAATGCATTCTGAAGAAAATGCTCATTAAAGCATAAAATGGTCGATTTCGACCCCTTTAAATAGCAAAACCGCCCGGTGCTACCAACACCGAACGGCTTTACATAGATTTTCTCTTACAGGATCACTCCCGGAAGATATAATCAAACTTGAACACTTTGAATTATATCATTCTTCCGGGTGCCCTGCAAGGGGTGTATTTCCTATACCCACCAAGGAGGATGATATCATTATGGCAAAACGCAAAAATTCACTCCCATCCGGGAACTTTCGTGTTCTGGCTTTAGATTACACAGATCCGGATGGTAAACGTCATTATAAGTCCTTTACCGCGCCGACCAAGAAAGAGGCGCGGATGCTTGCAGACGAATGGAAATTATCAAAGAAAAGGAACCGCGCCGAAAATATATCCGTTCGTGTCGCTGTCCAGCGATACAAGGACATGAAAGCAGCCGTCCTTTCCCCGTCTACCCTACGCGGCTATGCAGGACTCTTGCGGACGCACTTCCAGGGCGATTTCGGCAGCACACGCCTTAATGAATTGAACAGCCAGATTGTACAGATCTGGATATCTGATTTATCGAAAAGGCTTAGCCCTAAGACCGTCCGAAATGCCTATGCGCTTCTGACAGCGGCTCTCGATATGTTTGCCCCCGACCTTTCTATCCGCGTACAGCTTCCCGCCCGGAAGCACCCGGAGCTATATTGTCCGAACGACGCAGACATCCAGCGGCTCCTGGCTGAATCTGCGGGAACTGATCTGGAAACAGCCATTCTTCTGGCGGCATTTGGTCCGCTTCGCCGCGGCGAAATCTGCGCCCTGACTTCCCGTGATATCAAGGGGAACACCATAACTGTCAGCAAAAGCATCGTGCGCAGCGAAGACAATGAGTGGATAACCAAATCGCCCAAAACCTACGGCAGCTATCGGACCATACAAATGCCAGAATTCTTTTTTAAACATATACGCGGTAAAAAAGGGCCGCTGTGTAATCTGAATCCCGATCAGCTCACGCGAGAATTCGAGCGGGTTCTGGATCTCTGCCAGCTCCCCCACTTCCGCTTTCATGACCTGCGGCATTACTCCGCGTCCATCATGCATGCGATCGGAGTCCCGGATCAATACATTATGCAGCGCGGCGGCTGGTCCTCTGATAATGTGATGAAAACCGTCTACCGGAATGTCATTGATTCGGAGGCAGAAAAGCAGAGTCAGCTGATCCTTGAACATTTCCAAAAAGTTGCAAACGTAAAATCATGCAACACGAAATGCAACACGATGCCTGAAAAGCATTGATATTAAAGGCTTCTTCGCGGGTTCAAGTCCCGCAGCCGGCAGATTTGAAGCCCCTTGAAAATATTGGATTTTTCCTTTATTTTCAAGGGGTTTCGGTGTTTTAAGGGAATTATCCGTCTTTCTTATCCTGTTTCATCTCCCGCCTTTTCTTCGTCATCAGACCGCCAATCCGCCCGCTCTCCTTGGCAGTCAGGCTTCTCCAGCCATACTGTCGTACCTTGTCCGCCAATCCAACTTCTTCCGCCACCTCATATTTCAGCCGCTCTGCCGGGGTCATTTTCTCAAAATCCACCTTATTTTCATCCATAAAAAACATACTCCTTTCCATCTTGTGTACTCAGAGTATGTCCATTTTCTGGAAATCTATTCGTATTGTCTTTCTCCGTTCAGCTGCTCTTTTACCTCATCCGACTCATCAAGCTCTTCCGGCAGCTGCTCCGTATCATCCCATATTTCCTCAGAATCACCCCAATTATATTTATCCTGAAAATTTTTTTCCTGATCGATCAGAAAATCCAGTCCGGCAGCTGCGCCTCCAATGGCAGCCCCGATCGATGTCACACCGATTCCCCCCACAAAGAGGACAGCGCCAATGATTGCCATTTTTTTCATCCATTTTTTCATTTTCCTATCCTCCTACGCCCTGGCTGACAGATAACCTGCCGCCTGACGGCAAAGCTGAATGATTCCCTTGACTGCCCACGGCAGAAATACACCGTAAAACAGGATACAGCCGCATATCAGAAGCAGACAGCTGCCCTCTGCCGCGATACCCAATCCGATGAACATCAGTCCCATCGCAAAATGTTCAAACAGACTCGCTGCACCCAGAACGAACAGCATAATTCCGCCAACAAACACCAGCACCGTCATCAGTCCCAGCACCACCAATATCGCTGCCAGTGCGACTGCCAGCCCAAAAACACTTCCCACAGTCCCCGTTACCAGCGAAAAGATAAATGGAAGAACTGCAAGCACTACCAGAACTGCCACAACCATTCCAATCTTGGAACCGGTTATTTTTTCTTTTAAGCAATGCAGCATCTCGCTCAGACGGCTTCTTTGATTCTCATTGGATGCCGCATTTTCTCCCGTTTCCTCATCCCGAAATTCCCGGAATGGGGCATCCTCGGTTCCAGCCTGAAATCCTGCTTCTTTTTCTCGTTCTCCCTGTTCTGCCCCACCGCTTCTGGATAAAGTCGTCCGCTTTTCTTCAAACCGGCTGTCATTGTACCCCCGGTCTGTAAATTCGCCGCCACTCCATTCACTCTGCAGCTCCGTCCGGATTACCTCGGCAATATGCTCCGGACTCTGAAATTCTGCAAGTACCTCTTCTTCCTTCTCCGGTCCCGCTTCCTCCAGATAATCGCGGTAATAGTCAATCGCATCCCGTTTTTCTTCTTCCGGAATATCCTGCAAGAGCGCTTCCAGCCTCTCTAAAAATGCTTCTTTTTTCATGATCTGCCTCTCCTTATCCCTCTTTCAGTATCTCTGAAATTTTTCCTGCATACACGTTCCACTCACCCCGGTAAAGATTCAGCTGAATCCGTCCCGCCTCCGTTATTTTGTAATACCGTCGGTTTCTGCCGTCGATCGCCCGGTCATATGTTTCCAGGCAGTCATCCTTCTGAAGCCGCCGCAACACCGGATAAAGCGTGGACTCCGATATTTCGATTGCCTGACGGACATCCTGCGTGATCTTATACCCATATGTTCCTTCTGCAGATTTTGATACAACTGAAAGGACGATCGCATCCAGAAGCGCAGCTCCTGTATTAAAAACCATCTTATCCCTCCTAAGATTCACTAATTCAAAATATAATATTTTTTCTTGTTTAATATTATATGTTATATAATATTGTATCTAAATTATATATCAGTGTACCTTCTTTGTCAATATTTTTCCAAATATCCTTATGACTCACTCCAATCCATCTTTCTGCTCCCACAACCCTTCACCACGCCGTATCCCGCTCCTCATCACGCAAAAAACAGACCGTACAACCTATGTTCCATCACATACGCCATACTGCCTGTTTTCATTTTTATCTTATTCAAGTCGAACATCCGTGAGACTTGGCGCGTGATTCTGGTCAGCAAAGCTGACATATTCCTATCAGAATCACTGCGCATCCTCGCGGAGCGTTTATCTCAGTCGGAGAATGGACTCCCACTGAGACAAATTTGCTATTACTCACCACCTGAAGAGGCGGGAGTCTTCTCGACTGAGATAAAATCACCAAATAGCTTTCTACAGCGCCAGAAACAGCCAGCTCTTTCTTCCAATCCCAGAAATACCCAACTGCGTTCCGGTCAAGAATACCATGCCCCACGCCATCGCAAAAACGGCTGCCACCTCCACATTCTTCCTGTGGAAGTGACAGCCTGATGATTCTTTCATCCTCCGTCTGACGCACTATCTGTCCGATGAGAAACTGGCGTCAACCGTTTGATTAGTTTTCTTCTGCTTCCTGATTCTCAAGAGCTTTCATGCTCAGGCTGATCTTGCGGTCTGCCTCGTTGAAATCAACTACCTTAGCAGTGATAACCTGTCCTACGCTCAGTACGTCGGATGGTTTGTCAACATGCTCTCTGGAAATCTGGGATACGTGAAGAAGTGCATCTACACCTGGCTCCAGCTCAACGAATGCGCCGAAATCAGTCATACGTGCTACCTTGCCTTCTACTACGTTGCCTACAGCATATTTCTCAGCTGCGTTTGCCCACGGATTGCTCTCCGGGAACTTTAAGCTCAGAGCGATCTTCTCGCCGTTGATATCTTTGATCAGAGCTTTTACTTTATCGCCTACTTTGAAAACCTTCTTCGGATTCTCAACTCTGCCCCAGGACATCTCAGAGATGTGAAGCAGACCGTCAGCGCCGCCAAGGTCGATAAATGCACCGAAATCAGTTACATTCTTAACAACACCTTCTACGGTCTGACCAACAGCGATCTTCTCGAATAATTCTTTCTGCATAGCAGCTTTCTTCTCAAGCAGGATCTGCTTGCGGTCGCCGATGATACGGCTTCTTCTTCCGCTCGGATTGAACTCGGTAACTACGAACTCAATCTCCTGACCTGCGTACTTGGATAAGTCTTTATCATAAGTATCAGAAACCATGCTTGCCGGAATGAATACACGGGTTCCCTCAACCTCTACTACGAGGCCTTTCTCCATAACCTGTGTAACTTTCTCTTTCAGAACTTCCTTGTTCTCGAAAGCTTCTTTCAGACGTTTCAGACCCTTATCAGCAGCCAGTCTCTTGTAAGATAAAGCAGCCATGCCCTCTCCGTCGTTTACTTTCAGAACTTTTGCTTCCAGTTCGTCGCCGACCTGAACTTTGGTTCTAAGATCTACGCCCGGCTCATTGGTGAATTCGCTTCTTGTGATGATGCCTTCGGATTTGCTTCCAGCGATGCTGAGAATGATTTCGTCTTCCTTGACACCGATAACCTGACCGGTAACAGCCTCTCCTGTACGTAATCTCTTGAATGATGATTCTTCAAACATTTGTTCAAAACTTAATTCTGACATTAGTATGAACCTCCTCGATAATTTGATTTGGGGTCGATGCCCCGGCTGTAATACCTACGCTGCGCACAGTACCTGTTATCTCAGGCTTGAAATCTTCCAGTGTCTGAATGTAGTAAGTGTGTTTACATTCCCTGCGGCAAATCTCATACAACTTTTGTGTGTTAGAACTGTTCTTGCCTCCAATCACAATCATAACATCAACCTGTGAAGCTATCTGCCTCGCCTCAACCTGTCTCTCCTGTGTTGCATTGCAAATCGTATTTAAAACAAGTATATCATAATACGTTTTTGAAATTTTTTCAACTAAATCTTGAAATTTATTGTAGTTAAATGTCGTCTGCGCCACGATACAGAGCTTTTCATCCGGTCTGAGTGCCAGATTTTCAAATTCCTCCAGTGACTCGACTGCCAGAGTATACTCATTTCCCCAGCCTTTGATACCCTCGACCTCCGGGTGGTGCTCATTTCCCACGATAATCACGCGGCGTCCGGCTTCGCACTGTTCCCGGACAATCTTGTGGATCTTTTTGACAAATGGACAGGTCGCGTCCACAAGCTCCAGTCCCTGGCGTTCCAGGAGTTCATAGATCTCCCTGCCTACGCCGTGGGAACGGATGACGACCACGCCTTCTTTCAGGGCTTCCAGTTCCTCCTTCGAATTGATGACCTGTACGCCCTTCTCTTCCAGATCCCGCACCACCTCTTCATTGTGGATGATGGGACCGTAGGTATAGATCGGCTTCTTCCCCGTCGCTATCTGATCATATACCTTCTCGACTGCCCGCTTCACGCCAAAGCAGAAGCCAGCCGTCTTCGCAACTGTGATTTCCATGTTCCTGCCCGCTATTCCTCCTATTCCTCATCGTCTTGGATAAATAAATCCCCTCTGTCTCCTTCATAAAATCCACCTTTGCTCCTGTCTCTCATAGCATCCCGCGAATTCTCCAGAATAGAAATTCTTCCGCCTTTAATCGGCAACTCATTTACCCTCATTGTTATAGTCTATCATACTTTAGACTGCTGGTAAAGTCTAAATCGACGTAAAATTATATAAAATTTACACGATTAACTGATTTTGCAACCACATTCCGGAATTTACGCCGCATTCAGTCCCTGTCTTCGGAAATTGCCGTTACTCCTTTTGCCTCCCGGCAGCCGGATCGGCGTCCGGATCATCCGACCGGATGCCTGCCAGACGCATAAACTCACGCATCGCCGCCGTCACATAACGCCCCCGCTTGACCGAAAATGTGATCTCCCGCTCAGACAACGGGTCGTCTATCTTATAATAGACCAGCCTCGGGTCCTCCGGACGCCACTGTACAATATCAGAACGCACAAACATCGCTCCAACCCCATTGGAGACGATATTTAAAGAAGTCAGCACCTGATCCACCATCATCACAGTTTTCATCGTAAAACCGCTGTTGCGGCACATTTTCGCGCCTCGTTTATACATATCATTGCCCGGTTTCATCGTGATAAACGGCACATCCTTAAATTCCTTTAACGGAACTGCCTCCACCTCCGGTTTTAAAAAGGACTTGGACAGAATCTCCTGCCTGGACAGTCGGTATGGCTGCAGCTTCCGGTTAACTGGAAAACTTTCCGGAACTGCCAGAATCAGATTTTCCTTCCGGAATAAATACCGTTTGATCGAAGTATCGTCCTTCTCCATCGCCGTCTCCAACACCAGATCCAGCGACTCATTTTCCAACCCCGCTTTCAGCTCCCGTGTATTTCCTTCTGTTAGGTCAATCGTAACCTGCGGATATTTTGTCTGAAAACGGGCAATCAGATCCGGATACACAAACGAGCAGAAATAAGATGCACCGCCGAGCGCCAGCGTGCCGCCCTGAAGCCCCGCAATATCTTGAAAATACCGTTCCAAATTCCGTTCCAGAAAAAGAATCTTTTCAACGGTACGGATGTAATACGCGCCCTCCTTCGTCACCGTCAGCGGAATCGTACTGCGATCAAAAATCGGCGCTCCCATCTCTTTCTCTGCCTTCCGCACCATGTTGCTGAGTGCTGGCTGGCTGATAAAAAGCTTCTTCGCCGCTTTGGAAAAACTCTTTTCTTTGTAAACCTCATACACGTACTTCATTTCATTCAGCATTTGTCAATTCCCCCTGTCCATTTTCCATCCTGCTTTGCTTAAACGAATATAACCGCCATATCTAACAGTTATTTTTTATTGTTATTATTTTATCATAAGATTTCTATATCTGTAAACAAATAAACTGTATTTTCCGTCCATTTGTCGTTTTTCAGACAGAATCCAGCTTGTTTTACGAAACTTCCAGGTGCGTGAATCAGCACTCAAAAGAAGCTGCGAACACCTGCGCTCTGCACATCTAAGGCAGCTAACCTGCGTCCACAGCTTCCATTTTTAATATGGAGGTTTATTCAATTCCTAAGCTTTTACAAATTCCTGATGTTTTATATTGCGGCTGCTCAAGGGGAAATCACAGCCGCAATTCATGCAGTCTTTCATTGACAATTCGTTCTTGATATTTCTTAATATATAGCCATATTATTTGTCGCCCAAACAAACAACCTTGCCGTCTTTTACGATCAGAACTTCTTCTGGTGTTCCCTCGTCGAAGATAACGGTCGGATTGTACTGTACCATGTCGATATGTACGGTCGAACGTGCCGGCTGTCCATAGTAGAAGCCGTTGCCCATTGCGATGTGGCAGGTTCCTCTTGCCTTCTTCTCTTCCTCGAAGTCTCCGTTGAACATACAAGCCGGGTTAAGTCCAAGTCCGATCTCTGCGATGTTGTCGGAATCTTTAACTTCTGCGATCTGACGGCGGATTTCTTTACAAATCTTCGGATCGCCGCCAACCACCTCTACGATACGTCCTTTTTCAATTCTTAACTCAACCGGTGTGGTCGGGCATCCATAGTAGCAGATAGGTCCATCAATTACCAGTTTGCCATGGGTTGTGTCGATCACCGGTCCTAAGGAAACCTCTCCGTCAGACCATGCCATTGCATCGCCCGGATTTCTCGCGATACCACACTCGATGATCGGCTCCATCTGATTCATTTCCATGTACAGGTCGGTACCAGCCGGTGTGGTGATGTGAGCCATCTTATGACCTCTCCAGATTGCCTGCAGCTTCTCGCCGTCTGCGTAAACTGCTTCATAATCTGCCAGTGCGCCGCCTCTTGTGAAGTTATCGATGCTTCTTAAGCAGATGGAAACCTCGCGAAGTTTCTTCTGGTTGATGAGCTCTTTCAGGTGGTTATTGTAGATAGCTGCACCGGATGCGGTGGTCATGCCGACAAATACATCGCAGGCATCCATGCCAAGTTCCAGAGATTTCGGGAAGATGGTTGCTTTGTCTTTTCCACGAATCGGCATCATGTATACGCCGTACTCAGCGCCGCAGTTTAAAGCGGCTGCTGCCATCGCCTGGGTCATTCTCTCATCGGTCTGAGGGTCAACGACAATCAAAACTTCCTCGCCCGGTTTAACAGCCATCAGGTTGCCAAGAAGATACTGTGCACGTTCCATACATTCGATAATTCTGTTATCACTCATAGTTTTAATCTCCTTTTCTTGTTTTGTCTGGTTTCCTTAAATTTTTGCACCTTTGCAAGTGGGAATTATTTCTGTTTTTTTCCTTTTTATCCGGAAAACGTGGACTTTTCAGAACCGGGTGTTCCATATTCCATCTTTGATTCACGTTCTGCACAAATTTGTCGTTTCCCCGCTTTCCGGGTTCCATACATAACTACTGCCCAGATATATTTCACATTTCATACGAATCCGGGATGTCTCTTTCTAAAACTCAAGCTGCCTTTTTGGCTTCTCCCTGATTGAAAATCTCGTGATCCAGTTCGCCCTCCATCTGAGAAATGCAGACAGATGCTACCAGGTCGCCTACAGAGTTAGTAGATGTGTGAATCTGGTCGATGATACGATAGATTCCAGCTACCAGTGCGTATGCATCCAGCGGAAGTCCCATCTGCGTCATCAAGGTTAAGCTGATAACCAGACCAATCTGCGGAGTTGCTGCACAGCCAACGCTTAAGAAGGTTGCCTGTACAACCAGCATAATCTGCTGCTGAATACTTAACTCTACGCCGTACAGCTGTGCGGCAAAGAGAACAACGATACCAAAGTATGCACACGTTCCGTTCATCTGAGCGGTACATCCAAGTGGAAGTACGAAACTCGCAATATCTCTCGGAACGCCCATCTTCTTCGGTGCTACTTCCATTGATACCGGAAGAGCTGCTGAAGAAGTACAGGTACTAAATGCGATCATCCAAGGTTCAAACGCTTTGCGCCAGAACTTCATCGGATTTACCTTTCCAATCACGATAAGGAAAATGCTGTATCCAACAGTACTCATGATAATGCAGGCAAGATAATCAGTTAAGATGAATTTCAGAACCGGTCCGAAGATGGCAACGCCATATTTTGCAAGTGCTACAGTCATCAAACTGAATACGCCGTAAGGGATGATTCCAAGAATCATGTCGATAACCTTAAACATCGTCCGTGAACAAAGGCTGATGATGTCACATAACTGCTGTGCTTCCTTGCCAATGCTGATGATGGCAAATCCAAGAAACAGGGAAAAGACGATAATCTGCATCATCTCGCCGCTTGTCAGTGCCTGAAATGGGTTGGACGGAATTAAGTCGAGCAGTGTCTGGTAGATACCCGGAAGTTCTTTCACCTCCATTGCTGTCTCTGCCGTTCCCAGCTGCAAGCCACGTCCCGGTTTGATGATATTGGCAAGTATCAGACCGATGGTTGCTGAAATACCGCCAGTTGCTAAAAACCAGATGATGGTTTTAACGCCGATGCTTCGAAGTTTCTTGATATCGCCCAGCGAAAGTGCCGCGTCGATGATACAGAAGAACACCAGCGGGACGACAATCATCTTGATCAACTTGATAAACAAATCTCCAATGAACTGGAAGAACGGAAGGACATATCCGTTAATGATCTCATTCTCCACGCCGCCCATAAAATTTAAGACGTAACCAAACGCGATACCTGCAAACAATGCAATGAATATTTTCACGTACAACGGAGTTCCTTTTTTCTCCGCCCCATTTTTAGTTTTCTCCACCATGTAATACCCCCTTATGTAATGGTTTTTTATTTCTCGTGTTCCTCATGAGGTTTGACTACATAGTATCAAAAAGCCAGATTATTATAAACAAATATATCGAATTGCGAATAAGTTATAATAATTCAGTGATACAGAGTTAGTTCTGACTTACTTTTTTATATATTGTCTCCACAATAAAAATAATTTTATTTTTGCAAATCAGTTCCGTGCTGTTTTCTGTAAAATACTAAAAGCGGGTAAAAGTTTTTTTGCTTTTACCCGCTTCTTGCTTGAACCTTCTTCTTAAAGGTTCCTATTTAATTTCTATTTATTTCGTCTGCATCATCTGATTTTTTAGAAATGGCATTACATATGAACCAGCTTAGCTTTTACTGGTTATCCGAAACATAAACCGCTGCTTCTGTTCCTGCAGTCGAACCAAACACAACCGCCTCGGTCAGCTCATTGCCGGAGAGCACACCTTCACCGTCTACTGCCGCTGACAGGATCGGACCTGCTGCATAAAGACCATTGATCAGCTCGCCGCTATCTTTGTTTAGCTGTTCCGCATTGTTGCTGACAACCAAGGCAGCTGCCTTTCCATCTGCCTCATATACCTGAGATTCCTCAAAAACCGGAATCAGGGAGACATCGGTCGCTACCAGTGCCAGGCAGTCAATCTCCTGATCCTTGCCGTCCACCGTCACAGTGATGCGGTCAAGCGCACCTTCTTCATCGTAAGCGACGCTCTTTAATTCTGCCTTATATTCAACCGGAATCTTCAGCTCTTCGACTTTTTTAAGCAGCGCTTCCTGTGCAAGCTCGTTCAGATTTCCCTCTTTTGCCGGGAAACTGCGGGCCACCGAGGAACCTGCCTCCTGTGCCAGATCGCCATACTCCATTCCCAGTGTGTCGGCAAGCCAGTCTTTCGCCTCTTCGCTGTTCTCCGATACATATGCCGCCATATCCGAATTGTTCGTATTATTTCCTGCCGTCATAATATCGGACAGATAAATCTCAAAATCATCCGTAAGATTCGCCTGGAACTGCTCATCCGTATCGGCTGCATTAACATACGGTGCCATCTCCGTCATATCTGCCGCCAGCTCTTCGCCCGGTGCCAGAATCAGGATCTTCGACGGATCCATGCCCTCGGCTGCCGCCTGAACCGCCGCGATCAGTCCGGCGCTGTCTCCACCTGCGATGACAAGCTGTGCATCCGATGCTTCTGCCTCTCCGGTCGCTTCGGTTGCTTCCTCGCTTGCCGCTGCACTCTCTGTTGTATCTGCCTTACTGCCGCATCCCGCCAGTGCCGCTGTTCCCAGAACCGCTGCCGCCGTCAGAATCCCTGCCTTTTTAACTGTATGGAATGATTTTTTCATAATCGTTCTCTCCTTTCCCTCTCGCCGGAGTTCCTGCAGCTGTCTTCAAACATGCACAGTACCTCTCGGTTGTGGATTTCAGTCTAACATAGAACCTGCGGCGAATCAATTAAGGTTTCTTTAATTCTTACGGAGGAAAAAACGAAATTTTCTGTTACTTACACAAATCCGCAATCACCTGTGCAAAAATCTTCGCGCTTGCCACCAGATCACTCACATAGGCAAATTCATCCGCCCCATGCATACGGTTGTCCACGCCCGGCATCGACGCGCCAAATGCAACGCCGTTTTTCAGGTCATGCACATATGTGCCGCCGCCGGTGTAGTTGCACTCGCCCTTGTTGCCGGTATAAAGCTCATAAGCATTCAGAAGTGTTCTGACAAACTCGGAATTGCCATCTACAAAATGCGGCTCTCGCAGCTGCGGGGACTCCAACTTCATGCCGTGGGACGCAAGTTTTGCCTCCACCGGTTTCAACAGGTTGTCATCATTGCCGCCGATCGGGAAACGTCCGTCAAAGTACGCTTCCATCCGTGTCTCCGTCATCGTAAGCATCGTGAATGCCAGAGACAGCGCTCCGGATCCTTCTGCCTGCATCGCCACGCCAAGCGCCTTTCCCTCGGTATCATTCCACGGGAAGCACTCAGTCAGGCTGTGAATCAGCTTCGTCTGTCCGCAGGATGCAAATGGCAGGCGATCCAGAAGCAGAAGCAGGGATGCCAGCGCATTTTTGCCTTCCTCTGGTGTCGAGGCGTGTGCGCCCTCACCGACTGCGGTGATCACGATCACATCTTCCTCTGCCTGAAGCTCAAACTGTACGCCAGTCTCCTTCGTCACGCCCTCTGCCATCGGACGTACCTCTTCCTCGGTCAGTCCTGTAATTGTCGCATGCGCCTTGCCCGGAACAACATTGATCTTGATGCCAGCCTCGATGGACAGGATCCGCGCATTCTCCGTCGATACCTCAAAAGAAGCTGTCACATGCCCCGGGAAACGTCCTTTTTCGATATTGATAACCGGGAACGAAGCATCCGGGGAAAATGTCATCGGCGCTTCCTTCTCCACTTTATAATAATGTTCAATATCGCTGCTGCCGCACTCCTCATCCGTTCCCAGAATCAGGCGGACATTTTTTGTCACCGGGATTCCCAGTTCTTTGACCGCACGCATCGCATACAGAGCTGCTACCGCCGGTCCCTTGTCATCCGCCGTGCCGCGTCCGTACAACTTTCCGTCTTTTACAATCGGTTCAAACGGCTGTGTCACAGTCCAGCCCTCGCCTGCCGGGACAACATCCAGGTGTGCCAGAATATCTAGCTGGTGCTCACCGTCGTTTAAATCGGCGGTTCCTACATAATTATCGTAATTGTTGATGGAAAATCCATACTCTTCCGCCATTTTGAGTGCCTGTGCCAGTGCGCGGCTCGGACCTTCGCCGAACGGATCGCCCTCCTGGTATGCCGAACGCTCGCTGTTGATGCTGCACAGCGCGCATATGTCATCTAACATCTCCTGCTTGTGCGCCTCGATATACTGCTCGATTTTCTTTTTATACATAAATCTTCCGCCTCGTTCTTTTCCTTTGGTTATTATTTGGACAGAATTCCAGCCAGTACCTGGTTCACTACCTTTCCGTCTGCCTTGCCCTTTACCTTCGGCATCAGGGTTTTCATGATTTTGCCCTTGTCAGACGGTGCCGGATTTTCAATGCCAAGCTCTGCCAGAACACTTTTGATCACCTCTGCGATCTGCTCTTCGGTCAGATCCTCCGGTGCAAATTCCTGATAAACTGCCAGACGTGCCTGTGCCTCCTCGCGGATATCCGCACGATCTGCCGGAGCCAGTTCCAGAGTCTCCTTCGTCTGCTTGATCTCTTTCTTTACAACTGCGTCCGCCTCTTCCTCAGTCAGCGGAGAACGCTTGTCGATCTCCGCATTTTTCAGTGCGGATAACAGCATGGATAAGGAATCTTTTCTTGCTTTGTCTTTTGCTTTCATGGCTTCTACCATGGCTGCACGTACTACATCTACTCTGCTCATATGAAATGTCTCCTTTTCTGATTTTTTCTATATTTTCACCATGCCCAGGTGGGACGATGGGGACTCTCTCTTGTTTCACCATGCCCAGTGGTGCGATAGGGACTCTCTCTTGTTTTACCATGCCCAGAGGTGCAAAACCTGCGGTTTCGCACCCCTGTCCGGCTGCGCCGTATAGCAGAAATCCCCCTTTCAGCGCCTGAAAAATAAATTTTCCATTCGCTGAAACGGTGCTTTCCGCTACATGGCTTTAGTTACGCCCAAACTCGCTTAACTTAAGCTTCGGATTCCGCTCTTCCACCATTCCCACACTCCAGCTGTTGACAAACAGAAGCAGTGGATTGTCTTTGAGGTCTTTGATCCGCTTCATATCCGAAGTTCCCTGAATCTTGGCAACGTCGATTTCGTCAGCGTTTTCTACCCAGCGGATGTACTCGTATGGAAGCTTTTCCAGCTTGACTTCTACATTGTACTCATTTTCCAGACGGTAGGTCAGTACCTCGAACTGGAGGACGCCGACTACGCCGACGATGATCTCTTCCATACCTGTGTTGAACTCCTGGAAGATCTGGATCGCACCTTCCTGGGCGATCTGGCTGATGCCCTTGATGAACTGCTTGCGCTTCATCGTGTCCATCTGGCGCACGCGTGCAAAATGTTCCGGTGCGAACGTAGGAATGCCTTCAAATTCTACCTTTTCACCTGTACAGAGTGTATCACCGATCGAGAAAATACCCGGATCGAATACACCGATGATATCGCCCGCATATGCCTCCTCGACGATCTTTCGATCCTGCGCCATCATCTGCTGTGGCTGGGAGAGACGGATCTTGCGTCCGCCCTGCACATGCGTTACTTCCATGCCTGCCTCAAATTTGCCGGAACAGATACGCATAAATGCGATACGGTCGCGGTGCGCCTTGTTCATATTTGCCTGAATCTTGAAGACAAACGCGCTGAAATTCGGAGAGAACGGATCCACCATGCCGGTTGTCGTATTTCTCGGCAGCGGCGAGGTTGTCATTTTCAGGAAATGCTCCAGGAATGTCTCTACACCAAAGTTTGTCAGCGCCGAACCAAAGAATACCGGGGATAAATTTCCTCGGCTGACACGCTCCATATCCAGCTCATCGCATGCGCCGTCCAGAAGCTCGATATCATCCATCAGCTGCCGATGGTAGTCTGGACCGATGATGGAGTTAACCTCATCGCCCTCTAACGAGAACTCCTGAGATGCGACCTCCTTCTGTCCGCCCATTGCTGCTGTGAAAGTTGTGATCTTCTTTGTGGCACGGTCATACACGCCCTTAAAATTCTTACCGCAGCCGATCGGCCAGTTGACCGGACAGGTACGGATACCGAGCACGCTCTCGATCTCATCCATCAACTCAAACGGATCGCGCGCCTCGCGGTCCATCTTGTTGATAAAGGTAAAAATCGGGATGTGGCGCATAACGCAAACCTTGAAAAGCTTGATCGTCTGCGCCTCGACACCCTTAGAACCATCGATGACCATGACCGCCGAATCGGCTGCCATCAGAGTACGGTAGGTATCCTCCGAGAAATCCTGATGTCCCGGTGTATCCAGGATATTGATGCAAAATCCCTCATAATTAAACTGTAATACGGAAGAGGTAACCGAAATACCTCTCTCCTTCTCTATCTCCATCCAGTCAGAAACCGCGTGCTTGGCCGCTTTTCTTCCCTTGACCGTACCAGCCAGGTTGATCGCGCCTCCGTAGAGAAGAAACTTCTCCGTCAGGGTTGTCTTACCAGCATCCGGGTGGGAAATAATGGCGAATGTACGCCGTTTTTTGATCTGCTCCGCTATATTTTCCAAAAAAATCTTCCTCCAAACTTACTACCATTCTTCAACTTTGTCTAAACGTATTTATTCTATATTATTTTAAACGAATACGCAAGTCCAAGTTACGGTTCACTCACGCGCGATCGGTAACAGATCTTAAAAACATTTTTCATCTTCTTCTTGATCCTTTTCTTTAAAAAACATATAATCATACTATTAACGTGGATATATAATAAATAGTAACAGTTGAACATATGAAACCGTTGCGATAACTATACAATCAACATTTTATAAGAGATGTTGATTATTGTAGAGATGCAGGAGATATAAAGGAGTTATTTTATGATTCTAGCTATCGACGTTGGAAACACCAACATTATTATCGGCGTGATCGACGCAAAAAAAACGTATTTTGTAGAACGCATCACGACCACCATCGGAAAACCGAATCTGGAATATGCCGTGGCGCTGAAAAGTATTCTTGAAATTTACCATATCGCCCCAGATCAGCTTGATGGTGCGATCGTCTCCTCGGTCGTTCCGCCGCTTAACCGGACGATTCTTGCCGCCATCCGTAAAATAACGGGACTAAACGCAATGCTGGTCGGTTCCGGCATGAAAACCGGCTTAAACATCCTGATGGACAACCCGAAATCCGTCGGCAGCGATATGATCGTAAACGCAGTCGGTGCCCTTGCAGAGCATGAACCGCCAATCATCATCATCGAAATGGGAACCGCTACGACCATGTCTGTCATCGACAAAAACGGACGCTATGTCGGCGGCGCGATCCTGCCGGGACTTCGCGTTTCCCTCGACAGCATGAGCGCCAGCACTGCCCAGCTGCCGCGCATCAGCCTCGATACGCCGCGCCGTGTCATTGGCAAAAATACCATAGACTGCATGAGAAGCGGCGTCATATTTGGCAATGCCGCGATGATCGACGGTATGCTGGATCGCATCGAGGAAGAACTCGGAGAGAAAACTTCCATCATCGCCACCGGCGGCATCTCCAAGATTGTCCTGCCGCTCTGTTCGCATACGATCACGTATGATGGGGCGCTGTTGATGAAGGGATTACTACATTTATATGAAAAAAACAGAAGAACCGAATAATCAAAAAGGCTGTCTCTCGGCAGATGTATCTATATGATACATTCTGATGGGAGACAGCCTTTTTATCACAGTTTATTATGCTGACATCTATTCATTACCGGTCACGGTCACAGCAGCATTTATTTTACAACCTTCAGCTTCATATTCTCTTTCTCAATCCGATCCAGCTTCTCGCCGTCCAGACGGAGTGCAAATCCAAACGGATTTACCACGATTCCATTCACGTAATCCAGATATTTTTTCAGATCGCGGAAGCGGACTTCCATTGCTCCAAACTGATGTTTACGGTCAAATTTGCCAAATTCTACTAAATCCGTAAATGCCGGGTAATAGCGTACACCCTTTCCGGTGGTCAGAACCGGTACTGCCGTCGTCTTCTGCGGGTCAGCAACCGGAACCAGCAGACGCGCACCGTAAAGCTCTTTGCACATCAGATCCTGCATCTGTGGGAATGCCTGGTGCTGTACCAGTGCCTGATAGAACTGATTTGCAGAACGGACCAGGGACGGGTTCATCACGATCTCGGATGTATCCTTTGGTTTCTCGATGATGCTGAACAGCGACATGGACATATGATTTTCCTGTCCCTTGTCGATCACAACTGCCTCAAAACCGCTGCGGTAGAGGTCGTTGAAAAAGGAAATACGCTGTAATGGGCGGATCTCCAGTACCTTCGTCTCTACACCGACCATCTCCAGCCCTTTCACGAACTCATCTGCATACTCGCGGCTGGTGTAAAGGAAAGCAGCCGCCTTGCCGTTCTCTGCACCCAGGAAGAAGTTTTTCGTCGCATGGACAGTCACAACAAACAGTCCCGGCTCTCTCTGAAGCAGCTCCAGAACCTCTCCCATCACTTTTTTATCTGCTTTATCCTGATGTTCTTTCATCAGCTTACGTAATTTCTCCATTTGAATTCCTCCGGCTCTTTTTAATGTACTCTCGGAATCTTTCTGTGCTTGATTTTGTGAGATGATTTTTTGTCAGCTGTGCCCAAATTTCTGAGGCGTACGCGGTGCGTACGTTGATGAAATTCGGGTACGGCTGGCGGAAAATCAGCCACAAAAGCGAGTGCAGAAAAGACTCCGAGAGTACATTTTATCATGCGCGAGGCTCAATCCGCCTGCGCCTGTCTTTTCTACTCTGTCTGCTGTCCATGACTGCCTGAGTGTCGCATCGCCAAGCTGCCTTTATCACTATATCAGATGGAATACTCCGCTCAACCCCAGTTCAGATAACAGTCATCTGCTTGATTTTCAGATTCTTTTTGCAGACTATATCTCCTATATTTTAACACAGAGCCGCCAAACAATCAATCAGAAGAATCTCACACAATCCCTATAACACAATCCCTATCAACATTCAGCTCAAATAATGCTTCATGCTTTTTAACGCACTCTTCTCCAGCCGTGACACCTGCGCCTGCGAAATATGGATTTCTTCGGCAACCTCTGTCTGGGTCTTTCCCTCAAAAAAGCGCATATCAATAATACGGCGTTCCCGGTCCGGCAGGCGCTGCATCGCCTCCCCCAGCGACAGATCCTCGACCCAATGTTCCTCTGAATTTTTCTTGTCACTGAGCTGATCCATCACGTAGAGCGGATCGCCGCCGTCCGTATAGACCGGTTCGTACAGGCTGACCGGGCTCTGGATAGCATCGAGCGCATATGCAATCTCCTCTTTGCTGACTCCCAATTCTTTGGCAATCTCGCAGAGTGTCGGCTCCTTTGACTGCTTTTTCAGCAGATTTTCACGGGTATAGATCGCTTTGTATGCCGTATCGCGGAGCGACCGGCTGACCCGGATTGAATTGTTATCCCTCAAATACCGTTTCACCTCCCCCAGAATCATCGGAACCGCATACGTCGAAAAACGGACATTCTGGGTAATATCAAAATTATCAATCGCCTTGATGAGGCCGATACAGCCAATCTGGAACAGATCGTCCACATTTTCCCGGCTGCCCGAAAAGCGCTGTATTACACTGAGTACCAGCCGCAGATTCCCCTTGATATACTGTTCTCTTGCCTCCCGATCGCCCTTTAGAATCCGGCGAAACAGTTCTTCTTTCTCCTCATTACTTAAAAGAGGCAGCTTGGATGTATTGACCCCGCAGATTTCCACTTTATAGACCGGCATTTCCATTCCCTCCGTATGATGGACGATCAACGCAAACGGTTGAATCGTTTTGATTTTTGTTTTGTCACCTATACATTAGAATGGACAATTCAAAGCTCATTTATACCCGGACAAATGTGAACCGTTTTCACTCATTCCAATTTCTTGCCTTTTCTGCCGTTCCATAGTAAAATATATTTTCAGGGATTTTACGATCAATCTTATTTATAGAAAATAGAATTCAACCACAAGGAGATCCATTCATGAACACACAAAAAAAAGCCCGTTCCCTCTACTGGGATATCGTAAAGGGATGGGGCATTATTGCGATCGTGCTGGGGCATACCGGATATTTCGCCGGTGCGTTCGTCTATCTGTTCCACCTGGCACTGTTCTTCTTTATCACAGGCTATTTTTATAATGAAACGAAATACGGGGATACGCCGTTTCTCTACTTCGGCTCCCGTCTCGCCGGTGCATGGCCCAGGTATATGTTCTACACGCTGTTTTTTGTCCTGCTTCACAACTTTTTTGTAACGCACAGGCTCTATGCGGGACAGGAACTTTACAACCATACCAGAATGCTTACGGCATGGATGAGCAGTCTTTCCTTCAACTCCCCGGAACAGGTTCAGGGTGCCCTCTGGTTTCTGCCGGTCTGGCTGGTGTCCTCCGGACTCTTTGCCGGATGCGTCTGGTTTGGACGCGCAGCTGCCCGCTTCGCCCGGAAAGATAATGTCAAGCTTCCTGTATGTGCATTTGCATGCATCCTGATTGGCCTTGCCGGTGTCTTCTTAAATATGAGAAGCTGCCCGCTCCCTTACAATCTGCAGGCGGCGCTGCTCGTTGTTCCGGTCTATCTCATCGCCTGGCTGATGCAGCAGTTTTTCTCCAATTTCCGCCACTATACGGTCTGGTACGGCTGCCTGATAAGCGCCCTGCTTCTGCACCTGACGAACACAAAGCTTCACATTTTCATCGATCTGGCAAGCATGCACATTCCGGGCGTCTTATTTTATCCGATCTCCATCATTGGAATTTACTTCGTCCTTTCGCTCTCCGACCTGTCCGAGCGCATCAGACCGCTGGCAAAGGTCCTTGCCTTTTTAGGACGCCATTCCTTTGACATTATGGCGATTCATTTCACGCTGTTCAAGCTGATCGATTTTGCCTATGCCCGCTTCATTTTGAAGGAAATACCGGAAACGCTTTCCAACTTTCCGGTCTCCTTCCGCTATGAAATGGGTCCGTTTTACATCCTGATCGGTCTGTTTCTTCCAGCACTTATCGGCTGGTGTATAGACCGCATTGCTGCGAAATTTCTTTCTTGAGGCGTTTCATAATCTTCTTTTCCAGCCTCGATATGTATGACTGCGAGATACCCAGAAGGTCGGCAACCTCCTTCTGGGTCATTTCATCTTCCTGCTCTCTCCCCAGACCAAAGCGCAGCTTCACGATTTTCTGTTCCCGCGGATTCAGGCGGTCGATCGCCGCATTCAACAGTTTCCGCTCTGTCTCATCCTCCAGATCCCGGTAAATAATATCCTCATCCGTTCCCAAAATATCCGACAGAAGCAATTCATTTCCATCCCAGTCCACATTCAACGGCTCATCGATCGAAACCTCGAGCTTCGTCTTATTATTTCTCCGGAGATACATCAGAATCTCATTTTCAATACAACGGGATGCATAGGTCGCCAGCTTAATATTTTTATCCACATCAAACGTGTTGATCGCCTTGATGAGACCGATCGTCCCGATCGAAATCAGATCTTCCACGCCCACGCTGGTGTTGTCAAACTTTCTTGCTATGTAGACCACCAGGCGCAGGTTGTGTTCGATCAGAGCCGAACGCGCCTCTTTATCCTCACTGGTTCCAAATTTTCTTAAAACCTCCGCCTCCCGCACACTGTCAAACGGTGCCGGAAGGATATCGGTTCCCCCGATATAATGAACTTCCCCGTCCCGGTGCATCAGAAATGACCGGAACGACGGCATCATTTTTAAACGAAACTGACCTGGAACTGAAACTTTTATAAACATACGCTTTCCCCCTTATGTTGTTCGCTATGGTTCAGACAATAACGGCTGTTTTTCTTCACAACCAATATTTTTCATTGAGCAGCATCTGATACTCGCCCTTCTGCGACAGCACCTCCTGTGAAATGGCAATCCACGGCTTCTCAATCACCCGCATACCGCCCTGACCGGACACTTCCATCCGCTCCGCCTGATATGCCGGAATCACGCCGCCGCCCTTTCCGACACTCCGAAATGGGATGTATTGGACACCGTCCTCCCAGGAAAAAAATCTCTCTGCCGCACACGCATCCAGCACCTGCACCGGACGCCCCGAAAGCGGCATCGTCAGATGGTTGCCTGTGTCGAGAATCGCCTGCACATGCCGCTCCCTGCCTTTGTTAAAAAGCGTTACCGCGTACTGGTGTTCCAGCTTCATACACCGCTGCATACCAAACCGCCACACCGCAGATGGAATCAGAAAACTGCCCCCCGCGGTAAACAGCCAGAACAGAAGATTCACCCGTATTCCAAGCGGCTGAACCAGTTCCATGCAGCCAGCCGCCAGCATAGATGCTATGTAAAGCCCAATCGCGGCTTCTGCCGCCTCCGACTTCCTACGGATGGAAAATGCCGTCCATGCCATCAGCACGCTCATCGTGGCGCTTAGGAGCATCCGCCCGGCATATCCCAGCGGAACCGGAGCTAACACCATTCCTAACGCATACACGGCTCCCAGAAGACTCCCTGCCAACCGCCCATATCGGCGTTCCGGCAGACGCAGGCAATTCTTCACCACCGACAGAAGCAGGAAATCCGCTGCCAGATTTTGCAGCAGGATGACATCCGCATACACACGATAGGTCACTGTCTCTTCCCACCTTTCTGTCCGACACGGGATATTATAAGAAAAAAGTTCCGCAAAATTTGTCAAACCGAGGGCGCAAAACGCCTGTTTTGATCGCCAAAAATCGGGGGAAAAACGTGAAATTTGAATAAATTCGACATAAGTCGAAGGTCTGAATCGACGATAAAAAAGAATGTGCCTTTTTGTGTAATAGGGGATTCCAAGGAATTTCCTATTACACAAAAAAACACGCATCAGAAATTTTCACTTCTAATGCGTGTCTCTTCCAAAAACAACTGCTTCTGTATATATTTTGTATTTTTGCTAAAGCAAGAGCAGTTCATCTCTCACTCTTATATTATTTCTTATTTCTCAGAAAATCCGGAATATTGATCTGTGTTTCCTGGCGCATCGGGCGGAACGGCTGTGCCGGTGCCGACTGCGGTGCTTCCTTCGGAGCGACTGGCTGTGCCGGTGCTGCTGCAGATGGTGCACGGAAGGTCGGTGCCTTGTAGGTCGGCTGCGCTGCCGCTGCAGTCTGTGCTGCCGGCTGAGCGTATGTATTGCCAGTCGTCTTTGCCTTGAACGGAGTCTTGAACTCAGTCATCGCTTTTGCGACCGGTGTGTTCACACCGTGGGAATCCAGTCCAGTCGCAATAACAGTGATCGTCGCCTCATCCTGTGCATTCTCATCGTACATCGCACCGAAGATGATATTGGCATCGTCGCCTGCAAGCTCCTGTACATAGCTGGCTGCGTCATTTGCCTCGATCAGGCTGATATCGCCGGAAATATTGATGATAACGTGGCTTGCACCCTCGATGGTTGTCTCAAGCAGCGGGCTGGATACAGCCTGCTTAACAGCCTCAAGTGCTTTGTCATCACCCTTCGCATGACCGATACCGATATGAGCGATACCCTTGTCCACCATAACGGTCTGAACATCTGCAAAGTCAAGATTGATAAGACCCGGAACATTGATCAGGTCGGTAATACCCTGTACTGCCTGCTGAAGAACCTCATCTGCTTTCTTCAGTGCATCCGGCATCGTGGTACGGCGGTCTACGATCTCAAGAAGTTTATCATTCGGGATAACGATCAGAGTATCAACAGCTGCTTTCAGTTTTTCGATACCATTGAGCGCGTTGCTCATACGGGTCTTTGCCTCGAAACGGAACGGCTTTGTGACAACGCCGACCGTCAGAATGCCCATATCTTTTGCGATACGTGCAATAACCGGAGCTGCACCTGTACCGGTACCGCCGCCCATACCTGCGGTAACGAATACCATATCTGCACCCTTGAGAGCCTGTGCCAGTTCTTCCTGGCTTTCCTCAGCTGCTTTCTCACCGATCTCCGGCTTTGCGCCTGCACCAAGTCCCTTGGTCAGCTTCTCACCAATCTGCATAGCTGTGGACGCCTTGCAGAACTGCAGTGCCTGCTTATCTGTATTGATACCGATAAATTCTACACCGGCAATATCTTCATCGATCATACGGTTGACAGCGTTGTTACCGGCTCCGCCGACACCTACTACTATAATTCTGGCAGAGTTCTCTGCTTCATTTATCTTTATCTCTAACAAGATACTTCCTCCTTCATTTTCCCATCTGTTCCGGTTTTATCATCTTTATACTAAAATTAGGGTCTTTTAAATCTAGCCTACCTAATACTATATTTGATTTTCAGCAAAAAATCAATCGTTTCTTTTATAAATTTTCAATAAACCAGTCACAATGTTACTGTTCACACATACGTGCCAGTAACGGATTATGCCGATTCTTCCTAGTTTTTATCAAACCGGTACATCGGATTTGCATTCGATTCATCGTAGCTGTCCAGATAGAGGGTTCCGGACAGATCCGGATAATCCCGCAGAATATCCGTCAGCTCCGAAAGTTTCCCGTTCATCTCACTGTTGCTTCCCAGCTCAACCTTCAAGCTCCTGATTTGAAGCGTCGCTTCCTTTTCCTTATTAAAACGGATCTCGTCCACCGCAACCTCGTTGACCGACAGTACCTGCGTCAGGTTCAGAATCTCGTTGAAAACGCTGATATCCTCGACCGGCAGCGGCTGATGCAGCACGATATGTCCAAAGGAAAGTCCGGCAATCTTCGGCACACCCGGCAATGTCTCGCTTGTGCTCTCCACAATGATGCCGTCCTTGTCAAAATACATCCGGCTGTTCATGTAGGAAACGTAACCAACCACACTCTTCTCGTAGACGATCACCTCTACGTCCGACGGGCTGCGGAACACCAGCTTGTAATCCTGCACGAACGGAATTGACTTGTGCGGCCGGAAGCGGTACTGCAGATAGCAGAACACCGGATTCCGGCTCAGCCGCGAATCGAAAATAGACGCCTCTATCTGCTCTGCCGTATATTGCCGGTTTCCACTGACATGGATTGTATTGATCCGAAGCAGCGACAGACCGACAAAAAACGCGGCCGCCACAAGAAGTGCTGCCGCCGTGATCCAGATATGTTTTTTTCCACGGCGGCGCCATACCTTTTCCTCTGTCTTTTTTTCAATCTGTATCTTCTCTATCTCCATCATCCTCCCGGCGCCGGATCTCTGCTCCTAATGCCCGCAAGTCCCGGCAAATATCTTCATATCCCCGCTCAATATGTTCACATTCTGATACTCTGGTCCATCCGTCCGCCCCCAGGGCTGCCACCGTCAGGGCTGCGCCGCCCCGCAGATCGCGGGCACGCACCAAAGCTCCCCGCAAGGTTTCCACTCCGTCAATCCGAGCAATGTTCCCGCTGCATTCGATGTTCGCCCCCATTTTTTGAAGCTCCGCCGCTGTGCCAAACCGGTTTTCAAATACCGTCTCCCGCAGCATACTGGTTCCATCTGCCCGTGACAGCGCCGCCATCAAAAGCGGCTGCAGATCAGTCGGAAACGCCGGATACGGTCCGGTTTTCACCGATACCGTCCGCAGGCGCTGTCCGCTGTGTACATATATAAGTTCCGGTTCCTGATAAAGCGAAACGCCCATATGCTCCAGCACCCCGGTCAATGCACGCAGCTCCTGTGTCTGCACGCCGTCCACGATCACCTCACCGCTGCAGGACGCAGCGGCAAGAAGATAGGTCCCGGCTACGATCCGGTCGCCGCCGATCACAAACCGGCTGTCATGGAGCGGCAATCCGCCTTCTATGATCAGCGCATCCGTCCCGATCCCCCGGATCGATGCCCCCATACCATTTAGGAAATGGCACAGCTGTCCAATCTCCGGTTCCCGCGCGCATCCCCGCAGAACCGTCCGCCCCACCGCTGCCACAGCGGCAAACAGGGCATTTTCCACCGCGCCGACACTCGGAAACGGAAAAATAATCTCTGCCCCGCGAAGTCCCGTTGTCTGTGCATGCAGGAAGCCGTCCGGCTCCGATTCCTGTATTTCCGCGCCCAGCGCACGGAGTGCCCGCAAATGCCAGTCGATTGGACGTTTTCCGATCATACATCCTCCGGGGCTGTAGACCCCCGCCTCGCAAAAGCGTCCCAGGAGCGCTCCCAAAAGCATAATGGACGAGCGCATTTTCCCCATCGCTTTCTGCTCGATCCGCCAGCCATTCATCTTCGAAGTATCGATTTCCAGACGGTTTCCGTGCAACGCACACCGGCATCCCAGAGAATCAAGAATCCCCATCATACAGAACACATCCTGTATTCTGGGGACATTTTCAAGCACGGTAATTCCGCGGTTTAACACCGACGCCGCCATCATCGGCAAAACTGCATTTTTCGACCCCTGCACCGTGAGTCCGCCCTGAATCCGGCACGGTCCGTGAATCTCGATGAAAGCCAAACAATCCCCTCCCACCGGCATCTATGTATTATTATATGCCAACGAGAGAAAATGGTTCTCATTTTCTACATTTCCCGAAGTAAATATGTAACTCCGCCAAATATTCCTACTGCTCCAGCTTAATTTGGTTCGAGACGCTTAACACCATCCCCATCTCCAGCATCAGGAACATGACGGACGTACCTCCGTAACTGATAAACGGCAGCGTAACACCCGTGTTCGGGATCGTATTCGTAACAACCGCGATATTTAAGATAACCTGAATCGCGATGTGTGCCATCACGCCGATCACGATCATCGCACCCATCAGATCCGGTGCATTTCCAGCAATTACCATGAAGCGGTAAATCATAAACATGAAAATCAGAATGACCGAAATCGCGCCAAACAGACCTAATTCCTCACAGATAATCGAAAAAATCATATCATTCTGCGCCTCCGGCACGAAACCGAGCTTCTGGAGACTCTCGCCCAGTCCCTTTCCAAACAGACCGCCGGAACCGATCGCATACAGACCCTGGAGCACCTGATAACCGCCGGAACGTGCATACTGCACCGGGTTGACCCAGACATTGATTCGTCCCAGCTGATAATCCTTCAGGATATGGAGCTTTACCAGCAAATGCCCTATATAGGGGGCGACCGCCAGAAGTCCAACGCCGCCTCCGATGCAGAGAAAAAACGGCCATTTGATCTTGCACGCCACAAACAGCATCACAAACACGATGCCGCAGATGATGATACCAGAACTTAAGTTGTTCGCCGTAACTAAAAGTGCCAGCGGCGCCGACAGCGCCACGATAAATCCGACTGCCCGCAGCTGGTTGATCCGCACGCCCAGATTGGCAATCAGAACCGCCAGAAGCAGAATCAGGGAAATCTTGACAATCTCGGTCGGCTGGAACTGGAGCGGTCCCAGGCGCAGCCAGCGCTTCTTACCATGCGATGCCACGCCCAGAGGTGTAAAACGCGTCAGAAGCAGCGTCACGTATGAAACGATATATCCCAGCATCGCAAACCGCGCAAACCAGTGATAATCTATCTTGGAGACGATATACATCGCAACAAAGCTGACACCCGCGATGCCCGCCTGACGAAGCATAAAATATCCCGGATTGCCGTAATCAAGCTGCGCCTTATAGGAGCTCGCGCTGTAAATCATGATCAGTCCGAATACCGTCAGGAAAATGATGGTAAACAGCAGACTGTAATCATAAAACCGATGTGGTTTTTTCTTTTTAATTTTTCCCGGTTCCGGCATACTTCCACTCCCCTGCTTTTTGTTGTTACAGTTTCGAAATTCTGCCTGTAAACGGCAGTTTTTCCTTCAAATCAGGGCTGCCGCAGACAAATGCCGGCTGCGACAGCCCCCTTAAATACATTAAGCCTTTATTCTTCCAATACCGAATTGCTGCGTGCTTTGCACTCCGCAATTCTCAAAAGTCACAATTCCTCCTGCAAGCAATCTTGCGTCGGATTTCCGACCTTTGAACCTTGGTATTACAAATTTCTCACAAACTCTTTGAATTTGCGTCCGCGCTCTTCAAAGTTCTTGAACTGCCCCCAGCTTGCACATGCCGGTGAAAGCAGGACGTTATCGCCCGGATTTGCGTAGGATGCACATACCTGTACAGCCTCCTGCAGATCTTCCGCGTACATGATATCATTGAAGCCGTGGCGTTTTGCACACTCGGCAATCTTGTCGCGGGTCTGTCCGATGAGCACCAGATAGCGTACCTTTCCGCCAAAGCTCTCGATCCACTCGTCAAACTCGGAATGCTTATCATATCCGCCTGCGATTAATAAGGTCGGTCCCGGCATCGCCTTGATCGCCTGCATCGCTGCATCCGGGTTGGTTCCCTTGGAATCGTTGTAGTATTTGACACCAAAACGCTCGGTTACGAACTCAATGCGGTGTTCAACTGCCTTGAATTCCTTGATCACCTTCTGGATCTTCTCCAGCGGAACGCCCATGTTCATACTGATAGCAACCGCTGCCATAACATTTTCATGGTTATGACGGCCAAGTAGCTTCAGATCGTGGATATTGACAATCACGGTCTCTTTCTCGCCGTCGTTGTATACAATCTCATCCTCTTTCAGGTAGAAACCTTGTTTCAGGGTACGCAGACTGGAAAAATATACCACCTTGATGTCTTTTAAAGTCTCACCAAATTCACGCAGTACCGGATCCTCATAGTTCAGGACACAGACATCGCCCTCTTTCTGGTTCTTGGTAATGCTCTCTTTCGTCTCGATGTAGCATTCCATCGTCTTATGACGATCCAGATGATCCGGGGTAATATTTAAAATAGCGCTTACATTCGGGTGGAAATCGGTCATGGTCTCCAGCATGAAGCTCGATACCTCTGCAACAGTTACGGTCTCATCCGTTGTCTCCAATGCGTGGAATGCAAACGGCTCACCGATATTTCCAACTACAAATACGCTGTCATAGAATGACTTCATGATCTCGCCGGTCAGGGAAGTCGTCGTTGTCTTTCCGTTCGTGCCGGTAATGGCTGCCATACGTCCTTTGGCACAGTGATATGCAAGCTGCATCTCGCCCCAGATCGGAATACCGGTTTCACGAATCATCTCTACAAACGGTGCATCGGCCGGGATGCCCGGGCTTAAAATTGCCAGCTCCACGCCTAACAAATCCGTCTTTTTCAGCTCCCCGAGGACGAACGTGATCGTCGCGCCTTCGTCAAATTTCTTTTTCAGCTCCTCTGGATCCAGTTTTTCATTGCCATCGTAAAGCACTACCTCTCCGCCTTTTGAGAGAAGGAGCTTTGCAGCTGCAATACCGCTGATACCTGTTCCTGCTACTAATACTTTCTGACTCATAATCTTCCTCCTATAATCCTAAGTATGCTATAAGGCAAAGGATTGCCGTAATAATCGAAAATACGCCTACGACCCTGGTCTCAGACCATCCGCAGAGCTCGAAATGATGATGGATCGGCGCCATCTTGAAAAAGCGCTTTCCGCCCGTCTTCTTAAAATAGGTTACCTGAATAATAACAGATAATACTTCCACCAGATAAATCAGACCCACGATCGCGATAAAGATCGGCATCTGCATCATAAAGGCACTGGAAGCGACAAAACCGCCGAGTGCCAGTGAACCGGTATCGCCCATAAACACACGCGCCGGATAGACATTGAACAGAAGAAAGCCCAGAAGACTTCCAACTACTGCGCCGGTAATCGGGCTAATGCCGCTGTTCTCCCCGATCGCCACGATCGTAAAGAACGTTGCTACCAGAATCGTCACACTGGTGCACAGACCGTCCAGACCATCTGTGAAGTTCACGCCATTGTCAGTTCCCAGAATGATGAAGAACAGTGCCGGTACAAACAGCCAGACCGGAAGCTGTAAATACTTGCCGGTAAATGGAATCAGCATCCCTGTTCCGATGTCCGGTGAGGTTACAATATAATAGGCAAAAATACCTGTGATCACAAACTGTCCGATCAGCTTCTGGATCGGATTTAAGCCCTCCGAACGTTTCATCACGATCTTGATGTAATCGTCCAGAAATCCAACCACGCCGAATCCAACGGTCATAAACAGCACCGGAATGATCTTCGGATAATCCCGGATATAGAGCAGAGACGTAATGATGATGCTGGAAAGAATTACCAGACCGCCCATCGTCGGGGTTCCCTGCTTTTTCAGATGCGTCTGCGGCCCGTCATCGCGCACCTGCTGTCCAAATTTCAACCTGTGGAGAAACGGTATCACGATCGGGCACAGCACTGCGCTGACCACAAATGCGATGATAACCGCCAGTATTGTTTCATTTACCATGTCACACCTCTAACTTATCTTCCTATGTATACAGAGATAGTTCCTCAAATTATACACTTCAATAGTATACGTCTTTTTAGGGGAATAATCAACCTCTTTTCTCCACCCCCAGATACGGCAAAATGACCTCAAACAGATCGCGGATCACCGGGGCGGCAATCGTCCCGCCATAGTAGATTCCTTCCGGTTCATCGATGGTGATAAGCGCGATCACCTGCGGATCGTCCGCCGGTGCAAACCCTAAAAACGAGGAAATATATTTTTTCCGGCTCCTTGGAAGTTTCTCCGAGGTTGCCGTCTTTCCGCCGATCCGGTAGCCCTCGATCCGGGCGTTTTTTCCACTCCCCTCCGCCACCACCTGTTCCAGAATATAACGCAGCGTCTCACTCGTCTGCTCCGATAAGATTCTCTCCCCTTTTGGATAGGTAAACACGTGGACTGCCTGACCATCTGCCCGCACGGCACGGATCCCGATGTGCGGTGTGATGCGCGTGCCTCCGTTGATCAGGGAGGATGCCGTTGTAATGAGCTGGATCGGCGTGATCTGAAACGACTGCCCAAAAGAGACGGTCGCCAGCTCCACCGGTCCGATCTGATCCGGCTGGTGCATGATCGTCCCCGCCTCACCCGGCAGATCAATCCCAGTCTTTCCCAGCAGACCAAACTGCTTAAAATACTGATAGTACCGCTCCGGTCCCAGCCGCTGTCCGACATCGATCAGAACAGGATTGCAGGAATTCATCATTCCCTGTAAAAACGTCTCCCCGCCGTGTCCGCCCACCTTGTGACACCGAATCTTCCGATCTTCCACGATCCGGAATCCTGGGCAGGAAAACTGATCAGTCAGGTTGACCACGCCCGCCTCCAGTCCCGCAGCGGCAGTCACGATTTTGAATGTAGACCCCGGTTCGTATGTATCATTTAAACAGGGATTGCGCCACATCTGATTGAGGAGAGCTTGTTTATTTTGCGCTGATGCTGCGTGTGACTGCACTTCATTCTTCCAGGATATGTCTTCTTCTGTTTCTGAATCTTCGTTTTTTCCATCTGTCACCAGCTCAAACGGCTCATTCAATGAAAACTCCGGTGCATTTACCATTGCATAGATTTCCCCGTTCTTCGGGTTCATCACGATGATCGAGACGCGGTTCGCATTCTTTTTCTGCATCGTCTGGTACGCCGCCTGTTCCGCGTACATCTGGATATTGACATCCAGACTCGCCTGCAGATCCCGCCCTGCCTCCGGCTCGATGCGATCCTCCGCCTCATTTTCCAGCTCGATCCCCGCCGCGTCCGTGAGCGTCAGGATCTTGCCATCCGTGCCCTTTAAATACTTCTCATACTGTACTTCCAGACCGATGATCCCCTGATTATCTCCCCCGGTGAACCCCAGCACTTTCGATGCCAGACGTCCATATGGATAATATCGTTTATAGTCCTCATCCACCTTGACCCCCTCCAGGCGCATTGCCCGGATCACATCGCCCCGCGTTTTCTCTACATTGGACTTGATCACCTCTCTGGAAGATCGTTTTTCCGTCTTTTTCCGCACCTCCGCCTCCGGAAGTCCCAGTTCTTCGCTTAAAACCCGGATAACTGTCTCCGGATCTTTTACCTGATTATGAATCACTGAGATAGTACACACAGTCCGGTTATCAGCGATCACCGTTCCGTTCCGGTCAAGGATCCGCCCGCGCGGCGCTTTGATACTGCGCTCCCGCCGATGCAGCTCCTCCGCCATCTGGCTGTAATAATCCGCTTTATACAGCATGAGGAAGAACAGTCTCCCCGCCAATCCTGCCATGCACAGGCAGATGGCGGCGCACAAAAAGACAGTTCTTCCTCTGTGATGCGTCCGGTTCCGATTCATACTGCTTCCTGTCTGATCTCATTGCTACAGTATATCATAAGAACCGTTTCTTTATTCTGTATTTTCGTTACTGTTCACACACGTGTGCCCAGCAACGGGATTTTGCCGATGCTACGCATTCCAAATCAGCAAAATCTGCAGCCAGAACTGTATCGTACGGATTTTTCAGTTCAGAAAATTCCTACCTGTGAACAGTTACGTATTTTCCACACAAGATAGATAACTCTTCCCGACAGGCACAATTCTTAATCTCCCGCTGCCTGCGCTTCCTGGGAAGCTGCCGTTTCTCCGGCATTATCCGCTGTTCCGGTGTCTCTGCCCGTTCCAGCCGTTTCACCGTTTCCAACCGCCGCCGATTCATCCTGCACATTTCCCATCGTATCCGGATAGCTGTACTCGTCTCCGGAATCGATAAATTCCTCATCGTAGTTCGCCCAGCCGCCCTCCGGAGCCGGAGTCGTCTCTGCCGGTGTTTCAGCTGCATTCGGATCCTCGGTTGCTGTGCCGCTTATAATGCCTTCTTCCTGGCTGGAAAGATTGGTCTCGAGATCCTGTGCCGCGCCTCCTGCCGGGAATACATTCTTATATGGAAGGACTTCCGCCATGATCTTGCTGAAAATCTCGCTGGCAAAAGTCGAATGTGCCTGCTGCTCGCCCGGCAGATGCGGGGTATCTACTACCACATAGCAGAGCACCTGCGGATTGTATGCCGGTGCATATCCGATAAAGGAAACCAGATAATTCTTCTCCGCACGCGGCTGCTTCTGCGCCGTACCTGTCTTACCAGCCACTTCGTAACCAGCAACTGCCGCCGCGCCCGCGGTACCGCCATCACCTGATACTGTCTGGTAAAGCGCATTATTAATGAAGTTCGAGGTCGATTCCGAAACCGTCTCTCGCACCAGATTTGGGGAAACGGATTTGACAACGGATCCTTCGTCGTTCAGAATCTCTTTTACCACATGCGGCTCATAATAGGAACCGCCGTTGATTAAGGACGCATATCCGGCTGCCATCTGCACCATCGTACAGTTATAGTTCTGTCCAAATGCGTTGGTCGCCAGAGATGCCGGATCCATATTGGATGCCTGATAAATCAGACCGGACGCCTCGCCCGGAAGGTCGATGCCCGTCTTCTCGCCAAATCCGAAAATCTTCTGATACTGGACAAACTTCTCTTTTCCCTCCAGTGATACAATACGCATCATAACGACGTTGCAGGATTTCATCAATCCCTGTGTGATCGTCAGCGGTCCGTGACCGGCTCGGGCAACACACCGGATATCCCAGTCTCCGAAATGCAGTTTTCCGCCGCACTCAAAGACCTCGTTTCCGGAAATCGCGCCTTCCTCGATCGCCCCGGCTACCGTAAATGCTTTCTGTGGAGAACCCGGCTCATAGGAGTCGCTCACGCAGAAGTTTCTCCACATTTTATACCACGCCTCGGACTTCGTCTTTTCATCCATCGCCTGGATTTCCTCATCCGTATAGTAGGTGCTTAAATTGTACGGATCATTCAGATTGTAACGGGTCGTCGTATCCATCGCCAGGATCTCACCGCTGTTCGGATCCATGACGATCGCCGCCGCCAGATTACTTCCAATGCCCGCCTGCCACTCATCCAGATATTTCTGGACAATCTTCTGGATGTTGACGTCGATCGTCAACTCCAGCGTCCTTCCGTTCTGCGCCGGTTTTACCGTTCGCTCGACGTTCGAATCGCCGTTTAAATAACCATACTCACGACCGCTCACACCGTTCAGGATATCATTATAATACTGTTCAACACCGCCGGATGCATTGCCATCCTTGAGGGCAAAACCAACCACATTGCATGCCAGCTCATTGTACGGATACGTTCTCTTATATTCTTCCTCGAACCATACGCCCGTGATACGCTGGTTGCCGCCTTCCTCCGTCGGCAGCGCCCGGTATTCCTTGTTCTTGTCCTTCTCATAAGTCTCAAACTTCTCTTTGTCTTCCGCTGGAAGCTGTTTCGCATAGATCACATACTGGCTGTCTTTTTTCTCCTCGATCATCGCCTGCAGCTCGTCCCGCTTGTAACCGAAGCACTCCACCAGCGCGTCCAGCGTGGCATCGAGATACTGGTAGTTCTCCTCCGTATCCAGAATCTGCTTCGGATCGATGACCAGATTGTAAACTTTCTCGCTAATCGCCAGATACGTCCCGTTCCGGTCGATAATATTGCCGCGCTTGTAGGGAATCGTGCGGCTCTCATAGTCCTGATGGCTCAGGACTATCTGATTGTACGACTCGCCCTTACTTTTTACCAGATTATAAAGCACCAGCACCAATGCAAACAAAGCCAGCATAATTACCAGGACGGTAATTGCCAGCTTTTCCTGCATATATTTCCGAAAGGTCTGTCTGCCGTTAGTGTTTTGGGATGTCCTCATACTGTCTTACATACTCGCTTTCCGTCTTGTCATATAAAAGAATCTGATCCTTATTTGCATATACCATGCCGAGCTCTTCGGTCGCCACTTTATATACATGATCCAGATCCACATACGTGTCAATCCGGGTCTGAAGTGCATCATTCTCGGACTTCAGGTTCTCCAGTTTCAGCTCCAGATCCTCAATGTGGTTGATACGGGTCGTGATCGACGCCTGCTTATGCAGATAATTCATACATAAAACCAGCGTGATCAGCGCAGCGATGGTCAGCGCCAGCACATACGGTCCGTTCATGTAAAGCGCCTTTTCCTGGTTGCGGCGCACGGCGTGTTTATGCCGGTACTCCTCTCTCTCATCTCTTTCTGGTCTTATCTCCACGGTTCTCTGAACTTTTCGCACGGTATTACCGTCCACATACGTGGAGGCCGATACATGTTGTCTCCTTCTGACAGACATAACGTTCCCTCCCTGCTCTTTCGCTTTTTCTCTCTTTTATCTCCCCCGCACCTGAAACGATCTCTGTTCTGAGGTGCAGTTATGCTTTTGTTTATGATTTTTCAAATACCCGGAGCTTTGCGCTCTTGGAACGCGGGTTTTCTTCCATCTCCTGATCGGTCGGAAGAATCGGTTTTCTTGTAATCACCCTGCCGCGGCTTTTGCGTCCACAGACACAGACCGGAAAATCCGGCGGGCAGATGCATGGATTTTCATTCGTCCGGAAACGGTTCTTTACGATTCTATCTTCCAGGGAATGGAACGTAATGATCGAAAGCCGTCCGCCCGGTGCCAGGCGTTCAATCATCGTATCGATCGAATCTTCCAGCACATCCAGTTCCCGGTTTAACTCGATCCGGATCGCCTGAAACGTACGCTTTGCCGGATGACCGCCGGTCGCCCGGACCTTTGCCGGAATCGATGCCCGGATAATCTCCGTCAGCTCGCCTGTCGTCTCAATCTCTTTTTTCTGTCGTGCCTGTACGATGTGTTTTGCAATATTCTTCGCAAACCGATCCTCACCGTAGTCCCGGATGATCCGGTACAGTTCCATCTCACTGTAGGTATTGACGATGTCCTTCGCGGTCTGCTCATTTCTCTGATCCATCCGCATATCCAGCGGCGCATCGTCCTCGCGATAGGTAAATCCCCGTTCCGCTGTGTCAAGCTGGAAGGAAGAAACACCCAGATCCAGATAAATTCCATCCACCTGCGGAATCTCCAGCTCATCTAACACCTGTGCAATCCGCTCATAATTGCTCCGCACAACGGTTATCTTATCTCCAAAGGGAGCCAGACGTTCTGACGCAGCCGCAATCGCGTCAGCATCCTGATCAATCCCGATCAGGCGTCCGCCGTCTCCCAGCCGTGCCGCCACCTCGCTCGCGTGACCGCCGCCTCCCAGTGTCCCATCCACATAGATACCCTGGGGCTTTACACAGAGACTGTCAACCGTCTCATTTAATAATACTGATTTGTGATTAAATATCATATGCCAAGGCCTTCCATATTTTCTGCAATCTCTTCCATGTCATCATAGACATTCTTCTCCGCCCAGGTCGCCTTGTTCCAGATCTCGATCCGGCTTCCGACGCCGACCAGAACAACCTCCTTCTCGAGTCCTGCAAAATCCCGCAGAACCGAAGGAAGCAGGATTCGTCCCTGACGATCCACCTCACACGCCGAGGCACCTGCCAGAAAGAAACGGGAGAATTTTCTGGCATTCTGATTGGTAAGTGGGAGTGCCTGTAACTTCTCTTCGAACTTTTTCCACTCGGTGTTATCGTACACAAAAAGACAGCCATCCAACCCCTTTGTCACCACAAATTCGTCTCCAAGCTGTTCCCTGAACTTCGACGGAACGATCAAACGTCCCTTCGCATCGATTGTATGATTGTATTCTCCCATGAACATATCAATCACCCGTCATCCGATGTGTACCACTTTTGCGTCCCGAAAATCCATTTCGTTCCACTTTTCACCACTTTCTACCACTTGTTATGTTTATTTTAGTACATGCCCATCAAAATGGCAAGGTCTAAATCGAAAAAAAATCAGAAAACTCAGGCACCGGTTCTTTTTCCGAACACATGTACCTGAGTTTTCTGTACTTATCTATATTTGTTTCTATTTCCACTCTTATTTTATAGCGCCGTCTCCAGCCCTCTTTCAGTCTCCGTCTCCAGCCCGATATACTGATTTAAGAGTTTGTCAAGCTCCACACTGTAGTGATAAATTATGTCATATGCTGCCTTTGTGTCAATATTTTGATTCAGCTGCTGTCTTGCCCGTTCAATCTTTTGAACTAATTCTTCTCTCATATCCGCCATCCTATGCATTCTCCTTTTCTATTCTCTAGTGCCATTCCTCCTTACTTCACTGTCATTTTACGTCTTCCACCAGCAAAAAGCAAACTATTTCGACCGATTAAATTCGACAAAAAACGACGTTTGTTACTGTTCACACACGTGTGCCCAGCAACGGGATTTTGCCGATGCTACGCATTCCAAATCGGCAAAATCTGCTGCCGGAACTGTATCGTACGGAATTTTCAGTTCAGAAAATTCCTACCTGTGAACAGCAACCGGCGTTTGCATATAACAATAGGGCAGGATCCCGAAGAATCCCACCCTACTATATAAATACATTATTCAGAATAAATTTGCTCTATCCTATTTCACGCCAAAGATAGCCATGAATGTACCTGCTGCTACGGCAGTACCGATAACACCAGCTACGTTCGGTCCCATTGCGTGCATCAGAAGGAAGTTGCTCGGATCTGCCTCAGAACCAACCTTCTGGGATACACGTGCTGCCATCGGAACTGCAGATACACCTGCGGAACCGATCAGCGGGTTTACCTTACCATGAGTTACCTTGCACATAATCTTACCGAAGATAACACCTGCTGCAGTACCCAGAGCGAATGCAATCAGACCCAGAACTACGATCTTGATGGTATCCAGGTTTAAGAAAGCCTCTGCACTGGTAGTAGCACCTACGGAAGTACCCAGGAAGATAACGACGATGTACATCAGGGCGTTGGAAGCAGTCTCTGTCAGCTGCTTAACAACACCAGACTCACGGAACAGGTTACCAAGCATAAGCATACCAACCAGCGGAGCAGTTGTCGGCAGAATCATGCAGACAACGATTGTAACAACAACCGGGAACAGAATCTTCTCCAGTTTGGATACCGGACGAAGCTGCTCCATACGGATCTCTCTCTCCTCTTTGGTGGTAAGGAGTTTCATGATCGGCGGCTGGATAATCGGAACCAGAGCCATGTAGGAGTAAGCTGCTACGGCAATCGGTCCCATCAGACCTGTCTGACCAAGTTTACCAGCCAGGAAGATAGAGGTCGGGCCGTCTGCACCACCGATGATGGAGATAGCAGCCGCAGCCTTATCGTTGAATCCCATGAAGATAGCCATGAAGTAAGCGCCGTAGATACCGAACTGAGCAGCTGCACCGAGCAGGAAGCTCTTCGGGTTAGCGATCAGCGGACCGAAGTCTGTCATCGCACCGACACCCATGAAGATGAGGGATGGTAAGATACTCCACTCATCCAGTAAATAAAAGTAATGTAAAAGTCCACCAACTCCGTTCGATGAGTCTTCAATCGATCTCATAATATCCGGATAGATATTTACAAGCAGCATACCAAAGGAAATCGGAAGAAGCAGTAACGGCTCGAATCCTTTTCCGATTGCCAGATACAGGAAAATCAGCGCTACGAAAATCATAACGATGTTTCCAAATGTCAGGTTTAAGAATGCTGTCTGCTGAAGAAGATTGGACAATGTAGTTGTTATATATTCCATATTAATTCCTCCAAACGGAATAACATATCCCGTATTTTTTCAGCCAGTTTTATAAAAATTAGATTAGTTTAATGTAGCAAGAACTGCGCCCGGTTCTACCATATCGCCTACTGCAACATTAACACTGGCAACGGTACCGTCCTGAGGAGCTACGATCTCGTTCTCCATCTTCATAGCTTCCAGAAGCAGGATAACCTGACCACGTTTTACAGCTGTGCCAGCTGCTGCCTTAATACCAAGGATCTTACCTGGCATCGGGGATGTGATGGTTACGCCGCCTGCTGCCGGTGCTGCTGCTGGAGCCGGAGCTGCTGCCGGTGCTGGAGCTGCTGCTGCTGCGCCTGCAAATCCTTCTTCTACGGTTACCTGATATGCTGTACCATTTACGGTGATAGTATAATTCTTCATTTTAAATTCCTCCAGATTTTATCGATGATTATTTACGTGTAATGGAGCGGATATTTACGCTGTCTGCCGGTACGCCGGTTGCTGCTGCGATCGCTGCAGTGATAACTGCTACCAGTTCTCCATCGTTTGCCGCATTGCCTGCTGCTGGTGCTGCGGTACGTGCCGGCGCTGCTGCCGGTGCTGCAGTCTGTACAGGTGCCGGTGCTGCTGCCGGTGCCTCTGCTCCTGCTTTTTTAGCCTTTACATTTGCCTCAATCTCGTTAACCTTCTTGAAGCTGCTGATAATTAAACTGATGAAGATCAGTACCAGGAATACGGTACCCATACCCATCAGGGTATTTAATGCTGCCTTCTCCATCTTCTCACCGAAGCTGTAGTTTACAACAAAGGATAACTCAGTCGGTACCAGAGAAGTACCGCCGTAGCTGCTTACGCTCTCCTCAGCGGTCAGGGAGAAAGTCAAGTTTCTCTTCTCAAAGGAAGCCTGAACAACTGCTGTGTAGCTGTCATCATCGGCGCGCTCTACGGTCACGCTCTGAATCTCACCCATCTTGCCTAAATCGTCCTTAGAACTGGTCCAGGAAGAAATTGCAGACTCAATGACTGTGTTTTTCTGCTTCTCAGCCTGTTTCAGCTGTGCTGCCAGATCTTCGTCACTGTAGCTGGCGAACTGCTCCAGATAGCTCTTAGCGCCATCGCTCATGGTCTGCTCGATCTCCGGAGAAATCGGCTCTACCGCTTCTTCAGAAGCGCTACCACAGGCGGACAGAGCGAAAAAGCAGACTGCCATGCAAAGTACAAGCAGCATTCTTTTCATATTCTGTTTCATAAATGTGTCACCTCGTAATTAGATCGTTCCATGCTTTGATGGACGTCCCTCTTTCTTCGTGAATCATATCCTGACAGCATCCATGTTTCTTTCATGGCGCCATCCGTGATACTTCCCACCTATCTGTGTTTGCAGGTGTTTTTGCAAAATTTCCAGAGCTTGTCATCCACTCCGGGAATTCTCCATCTGACACGCTGCGGCAGCAGAGGATTGTACACTCTCCTCTGCATACATAAATGGCATGCACTTCCGTCTATGCGAATCCGACTTTAATAGCCATGCATACATAAACATCTGTACCACTGACTTGTTATTCGATTCTCACATAAGCGCTGTCCGGTGCCTGACTGATGACAAACACTGCCCTCATCCCTGTTTCCGGAAATGATTCCGGCAGCCAGCCGCACTGACATCCCTTTTTTAGCACTACAACTCCGCCGACGGTTCTGATTATATAATCATTATACAATATGTAAAAACACGCTGCTTCCATGCAGTACTAAATCCGGAATCTGCATTCTCCGACCTTTCCCTGCCTGCGTCTTAGCGCAGCTGTCTGCCTGCGAACCACTGCTTTCACAGTTTCCTGCTGACAAACGCCCCGCTTTCGCACTACTTCTGTGCCCGCCATCCCGATTCTGCGCTTTTGCCGATATAACGCATACCGAGGCTCTTCCTAATTTGCAGCCAGAAGAGCCTCGCATCTTTCGTCAAATCCGCACCGGAACAGCCGCAGCTTATCTTGCACATACAGTTGATATAGCAGTTTGAAACGTCATGTTATGCCAGATTACTTATGCTGGTTTCCTCCATCCCATAAGCAAGTCCATTTTTTTGCCTGTTTAACATTGTATAATGAGGTCGGCAAAAAAGCAAGTTATTTCCGTTCGAATTTGTTTACTTTTTCATTTTTTTAACTGAATCAGCTCCAATATCTGGGTACTGGTTCAAATCATATTTATATTATACCCCTGCCGGACCGGACGGCTGCACCGGTGACTGGCTTCCGGTTATCGGAGTCTGTCCATCCGTCGAACCGCCATTTCCCGCCGCATTCTCCTCCGGCAGAACTACCGTGCAGCTTCCGTCTGCCGCTGCCTGCCAGGTATTTCCATCCATCTCGAACGTAATACCTGCGTACATCGCGCCGCTGGCATCCAGGTAATATTTCTTACCGCCAAGATCCAGCCAGCCGGTCCGCATCACGCCGGACTCATTCATGTAATACCACTTTCCGCCGACTGCCTGCCAGCCCGTCGTCATGGCGCCGGAGCCGTCAAAGTAATACCAGCTTCCGCCCAGGTTCTGCCAGCCCGCCTGCATCGCGCCGGATGCGTTCAGATAATATTTCTTGCCGCCCGTCTCCAGCCAGCCGGTCTGCATCAGACCATTGTCCGCCATGAAATACCAGTTTCCATCGACCGCACGCCAGCCCGTCGCCTGTTCGCCGGATGCGTCAAAGTAACGCCAGCCGCCGTCCAGCGTCTTCCAGCCGGTAATCATATGACCGTCCGCCTCCAAATAATACTTTTTGCCCGAAAGCTCCAGCCATCCTGTAGACGGATTGCCCGCCGCATTCATATAGTACCAATTCTGACCATCGTTGATCCACGCCGCTTTCTGCATCACATGGTTCTGATAATAGTAACGGTTCCCCGCGATCGTCCGCCAGGTATTGCCCGGAATGATCTGCGTATAATCTTTATACAGATAATCAATATCCACATTGCCGTTCACGCCCTTGACCGAACCGGTGTTGGACGCCTGCCACATCGAGGTCTTTGAATATGTATACTTCTGCTGGTATTTTGCCACCCATATATCATACGAAATCTTCGACATATCGATCTTATTGGCAATCCAGTATTCATTTGCATAGACCATCGGATAATATCCTGCATCCTGAATCCGCTTACAGAACGCGTTGATCACATCGCTGACCTGAGACTGCGTCAGGGTTCCCAGCGTATTAGCATCCTCGGCATCAAAGACAACCGGGAAGGAGATAGGATAATCCTTGATAAGATTCAGGACAAAATCCGCCTCCTGCTGCGCCATTTCGACCGAAGTCGCATACGAATAAATGTACGCGCCCAGCCGCAGCCCTGCCTGGCTCGCATTTGCCGCGTTCATAGCGAAAAACGGATCCACATTACCGCGGAACCGGGTTGCCAGCATCGCAAACTGTACATTATCCGATGCCACCTGGCTCCAATTTACATTCTGCTGCCAGTAGGACACATCCACGCCGCGCGCAATCGCACCGATCCCCTCATTCTCCGTCACCCGGTACACGCCAAGCCCCGATGTGACCGCGCTCACACCCCCATTGGAAACAGAAGTCGAACCGCCAGAGCTGCCTGTACTTCCCGAATTGGAGCTGCCCGAACCGCCGCCCGGCCCCGCATTCGAGGATGACGATGTAAGAGAAGAATCTCCCGCCGGTCCTGCCAGCGCTGTCATCGGCTGAAAACACAGCGCTGCTGCCAGCATGCCAGCCGCTGCCCGTGAAAGCACACGCGCGCGCCCCATCCTTTTTTTGTTCATTCTATTCCGATTCATGCCAAAAAACCTCCTTGATTATCCTTTTATACCTGTTGTCTGTTCACCATTTATATACATTTCCCCGCCTGATCCGGCGGGGGCATATGCGAAACAAATATGGTTCATCCACACACTGTGTAACCAACAGCAGAACATTTCCTATTATAACCTAGTTTAACAGATACTCCCCATCCACTTCAATAGAGAAACTTTAAATAAAATCTGTCAAATTTATTACAGAATGCTTCCCTTTCTGCTAAAAGAATGAAGCCGTCCATGCCAAAAACAGGATTTTCAAGCAGAAAAACACAATAATGCCGGAACAAAGCTTTCCCCCGTTCCGGCATTTCATTTTTGCATATTCAGTTTTCCGCAAAATTCCACTTTTCTTTATTCCTGCAAAGGAACTTCTGTTCTCCTGAAAGATTTTTTCCTATTTCCGATTCCGGTTCATCAGGCGGATAATGTACAGAAACAGGTTGATAAAATCGAGATACAGCTGCAGCGCTGAGAATACCGATGCTTTCTGAAGCAGCTCCGGATCCGCGGAGAAAATCTGGTAATTATCCCGGATCTTGGTTGTATCATAAGCGGTAAAGCCTAAGAATACCACGATACCGGCATAGCAGAGCACTGTCTCAAAGCTGCCTAGATTTAAAAACATTGAAAGCAGACCAAAGAGAATCAGAAACAGCAGTCCGCCAACGAGCAATGGACGGATTCCGCTCAAGTCCAGCTTGAAGATCAGGCTGACGCCCGCCATCATTCCGAAGAACAGCGCGGTCGCCGCAAATACAAACACCATCTCCACAACACCGAAGATCAGGAAATACATCGAGAAAACAACGCCGTTTAAAGCTGCATAGAATAGAAACAGCCCTCTCGCCGCTCCCACCGATAACTTGTGAATCCGGGCACTCAGCCAGATCACCGTCAAAAGCTCCAGTCCCGTCAATGCGAGGGTCGCATACGGAACCTGAAATACATACAAAATCGCTCCCGTCACGTATCCGGCTAATGCGATGCCAAATGTCACAAGAAGCCCTGCAAACATCCATAAATATGTCTTCGCCACATACTGTCCCAGTGTCTCATGGCGTTCCCCCGCCATCTGCCAGGACTCATTCATTGGTTCATAGCCCATAATTCTGCCTCTCTTTCTGACCAGCGGCAAGTGCCTCTGCCCTCTGTTTCGAATCTCCGTTTTATCTGCCGCTTGCGCGGCATCCATCCAGGAAGAAACACTGTCACCTATCTTTTGTAACATAAGAATATCACACTTTCTGAAAAAAATCCAGTACCACCCCGTTTTGTCAATCATTTTCGAAACCATGCATAACTGTTTACAGGTTATGAAGCTCCCGCCTCTTTTTCTTCCACGGAAGCGGCACATTCCATTTTTTCAGCGCACTGAAAAAATAATAATAAATATTAAAGAGAACCGTTGTGATCGTCCAGGTCAGCGGATAGCTGAATACCACTGTCAGGATATCCGGGCGGATCGGAACAGCGATCAGGATCCAGACAACCCGCAGGACGCACACGCCCAGCGCCGTCATAATCATCGGAATCCAGCAGTCTCCCACACCGCGCAGTGCGCCGGAATAAATCTCAATACAGAGGTATGTCACAAATGCCGGCACCAGGAAGTGAAGAATCTTCATGCCGATCGCGATTACCTCTGCATCCGTTGTGAACAACAGATAAATATAGCCGCCCGTCAGATACAGGATCGTGCTCAGCCCCACCGTGATAATACAGGAAATTCCCAGGCAGACGTACACGCTGCGTTTCACACGGTCCAGCCGCCCCGCGCCGTAATTTTGTCCGACAAAGGTCGTGATGGAGATCCCCAGCGCATTAATGATCATCCAGTAAGTGCTGTCGATCTTTCCATATGCAGCCCACGCCGCCACCGTGTCTGTTCCCAGTGCATTGACGCTGCTCTGGATCACGAGGTTGGAAAAGGAATACATAACCGACTGGAGTCCAGCTGGAAATCCAATCCGTATGATCCGCACCAGAATCACCGGTGTGATCCGCGTTTTCCGGATCTCAAACCGGTACGAGCCATCCGCACGCATCAGCGTTCCCAATACCAGACACGCGCTGACCACCTGGGAAAGGATCGTCGCCACCGCCGCACCACGCACGCCCATCCGAAGTCCTACTACAAACAACAGATCGAGCGCAATGTTTGTAAAACAGCTGATCACAAGGAAATAGAACGGTCTTTTAGAATCACCGATTGCCCGCAGGATTCCGGCACCCATATTATATAAGAGGTTCGCCGTGATTCCGACAAAATAAATGTGCAGATACCCGCTTGCATTGTCCATGATATCCTCCGGCGTCCCCATCAGGCGAAGCGCCGTGTCGGAAAAAAGGAGTCCGCCAACCGTCATAAGGATACCGCACAACAGCGAAAAGGCAATCGCCGTGTGGACTGCCTCGCTGACCCGCTGACCGCGTCCCGCCCCGTAAAACTGGGCGATGATAACTGTCGCACCCGAAGAAAGTCCTACAAAAAAGCCAACCAGCAGGTTCGTAAGCATCGATGTGCTTCCGCCGACCGCCGCCAGCGCTTCCTTTCCGACAAAACGGCCTACTACCACCGCATCTGCCGTATTATAGAGCTGCTGAAAAAAAGTTCCAAATAAAATCGGGAAGAAAAATAGCAGAAGCTGTTTCCAGATCACTCCCTCTGTGATCGCATTTGCCCGGCCAGTCTCCCCGGTTTGTCTGACTCCCTCTTCCCGTCTGGTATCTTTCATCCAATCCACCCCCTCTTATGTTCTTTGTCTCTGTTTCCTGTATGCATCCTGCTCACAGATATTTCACCTATAGGAATTCATATGTCTTTTCGTTATTCTTCTCCCGCAAATCCCATTTCCAACTCAATTCAGCTCCGCAATCCGCGAGATCCCCACATAGATATGAGAAATCTTGTACCAGGTAGCAAAATCGACCACGCCCGTCTGCGGAAGTCCAAACACCGACTGGAACGCCCGTACGGATGCCTCCGTTCCGGGTCCGTAGATCCCGTCCGGCGTAACCCGCGGGATCGCTGTATACACAGTCGCCACCGCGTCAAGCTGCTGCTGCAGCTGCCGCACCTTATCGCCGCTGGACCCCACTTTAAGCGGTTCCCCCGGATAAGAGATCGGGATTCCTGATATCTGTTCCGCAGTGTTGATGTAAATACTATTTCCATAGAAGCGCCGCAATATCTCGATCGCGCTGTATCCCTGTTCTCCCAGACTGCACGAACCCCACTGGGTCATCCAGCCCGGGCAGGACACCCGCCGCCCATCGCAGTACTGTGTCAGAATCGGCTGCCGCACACCGGGGCGGGACAGATAGTTGTCAAAAATGTCGTCCACCACCTCTGAGATCGGCTCGAAAATATCACGCCCGTAAATCCACTTGTGATCGAATGCCGTTGAGGAAGTGATTGTAAAATCGTAGCCCTGGTTCCGATACCACTCCGTATACACCCGGTTCAGTGTAAATGACATGATCGCAAGCACATTGGCGACGATCGTGCTGCGCGGCCAGGTCGCGTAGATCTCGCTCGACGCCACGTTTTTGATATAATCCCGGTATGACACATAGTAATCTTTTGCGGAGGCATTGGTCGGTACGCCGTCATGCACGACGATCGTCTGCGGTACCACCACGCGGCTCAGCACGATCTCGCCGCTCTCCTGCACCGGTTTTACCTCATCTTCGGCAATCTTGGGCGGATAGGAACCATATAAGGTATGGTCCGGAATCTGGATATTCTCCTCCGCTCCGGTCTGAGCCGGAAGCGGAATCATCCGGATCGGCTGGACTGCCAGCACGCCCGCCAGCACCTCCGTTCCTTTTACCTTCACCGGCTCATAGCCCTCTGCCCTCACTTCCACCGTATAATCCGCATACGGCTTTTCCCGGTTCTGTTCTTCCAGTGAAAGCAACGCAGGAGGCGCCGCTACCGCAATCTCCTCCGTCTGCCCGGATAAATTGGTTCTAAGCACTTCCTGCGTCTGTCCTGAATTGCCATAGCTGACCGAAACCTCTGCTCCCTCAATCGGGAAATTGTTTTCACGGTTTACCACATCGATCCTCAGATAGCCGTCCTGCATTCCAGTTGTCTCACAGATTCGAACACGGTCGAACAAATGATAGCGCATACACGCAGCCTCACATTTATTTTACATGGTCATTTACAGTTTATATCCGGCATCTTTTATCTATGCCGGTTTTTAACCGCTTTTTAATGTTTTACTGCCGTATCTTTCTTATTTTTCTCCTCTAAATCGCTCGCGTCGCCTCTGTCAGCCATGCTTTCTCTTCCTCCGTCATATACGGAGACAGCTTCTTAAACACGCCCTTGTGGTACGCGTTCAAAAGCTCGCGGTCACGCCCTTCCATCAGCGATACATCGATCGTGTCCAGATCAATCGGAACCCAGGTCAGATTTTCAAATTTCATGAACTGACCAAATTCATTCTTCACATCTTTCACACAGAGCATCAGATTCTCCGTCCGGATGCCAAATTTTCCTTCCAGATAAAGACCCGGCTCATCAGAGGTAACCATGCCTTCCTCCAGAACCGCATTTTCAGCGGGCGATGTGAGCAGCCTCCATCGGATGGAATTCGGGCGCTCATGCACACAGCCCAGATAGCCGACACCATGCCCTGTTCCATGGTTGAAATCCAGGCCGTTTTTCCACAGGAGTTCGCGCGCAATATAGTCCAGATTGATACCGCGGCAGCCATACATAAACTTCGCATCCAGCAGACGCAGCATCGAGCACGCCACCAGCGTACAGCAGCGTTTTTCTTCCTGCGTGATCGGTCCGACCGCGATGGTACGCGTCACATCCGTCGTTCCCTCATAATACTGTCCGCCGGAATCGACCAGATACAGCCCCTTCTTCGGTACACTACTCTTCTCTGTCTCAGACGCCGTATAATGGCACATCGCCGCATTCGGTCCCCACGCAGAGATCGTCGTAAAGCTCATATCCAGGCAGTTTTTTTGTTCCAGGCGCAGCTTATCCAGATATTCCCCTGCGGTCCACTCGTCCAGTCCTTTTTCGCCTGCATGTTCCTTCACCCAGCGCAGGAAACGGGTCAATACCAGACCGTCCTGCACATGCACACGGCGCATATTTTCCTGTTCCACTGGATTTTTGACTGCTTTTGCCGCTGCCGTCGGATTCATCGCCTCGATCACTTTCACGCTCGCATCCAGGCACCGGAACAGACGGTAATTGATCTTCGACTTTTCCAATAAAACGCGCTCATAGCGGAATGCGGATGCAATCTGGTATACCGCCTCATATGGCATGATCCGAACGCCCAGTCCATGCAGATAGGCACGTACTTCTTCGTTCAGCGTCTTCTCATGAATAAAGAGGAATAATTCCTGTTTTGTCACAATCAAGTAGGACAATACAACCGGCGTATGTACAATGTCATCGCCCCGGATATTTAAAAGCCACGCGATATCATCAAGACTCGTCAGCAGATGCACCGTCGCCTGACGCTTTTTCATCTCCCCGCGCAGATCTGCAATCTTCTCCTCCGCCGGTTTTCCCGCATACTTCTCTTCCAGAATCCAGACCGGGTTCATCGGAAGCGCCGGGCGGTCGTCCCAGATGCTTCCAACCAGATCCTCACCCTCCGAAATGCGTACCTTTTTCCCGGACAGTGCTTTCGCGATGCGCTCGCCCTCTGCCGTATCGACCACTCTGCCGTCAAAACCCAGAACACCCTGTTCCGGCATATGTTTTTTCAAAAATTCCAGCGTCGTCGGCATGCCCTCCTGACCGGAACGGTAAAGTTCCACCCCGCTGCCGGAAAGCTCTGCTGCCGCCTGCACAAAGTATCTGCCATCCGTCCAGAGACCTGCGTCCTCCATCGTAATGACCGCCGTTCCCGCCGAACCGGTAAAGCCTGTCATATATTTCCGGCATTTGAAATACCCGCTCACGTATTCCGATCCGTGGAAATCCGATGTCGGAATCAGATATGCGTCCATTCCACGCTCCGCCATCTTCTCGCGAAGCTGTTCAATTTTCGCCCGAACCTCACGTCCCATTTTTCTGCCTCCTGTTGTTTCTCTATTATCCATTTTTCAACGCATCTTCGATCGCCTCCGTGATCGCCTCACTGTACGTCGGATGCGCGCGCATCGCCGTCGAGAGCTGATATGCCGTAAGACCGTTGGCGATCGCCGTTGCCATCTCTCCAATCATGTCCGTCGCACGCGCACACATGATCTGCGCCCCGATCAGCGTGTTGGTATACGCCTCAAAAATCAGGCGCACAAAGCCGCGGCTGTTTCTCGCCAGAAGCGCTTTTCCATTTTCCGTCATATATGCCACACCGCACTTGATCTTCATATTATAAAGGCGGGCGTCATTTTCCGTAAATCCAACCGCCGCAATCTCCGGCTCCGTATAAATACAGGTCGGCACAACCGGAAGCACGACATACATACCGTTCGGCACGACCGAAAGCTGCATCCGGTGTCCGCGTCCCGCCAGGTTTTCGACCAGATAAGCCGCATGGGACGCTGCCACATGGGCAAGACGTTTCCGCGCCACGGTATCGCCGATCGCATAGACATTTTCCTGCGTCGTGCGGTAGGTTCCCTTGATGAGCGGACGCCCATTTTCCAGCTGTACCTGACAATCGTCCGCCAGAACCTTCGACATATTCGGGCGTCTGCCGACTGCCACCAGCACGCGGTCCGCCGGGCTTTCCTTCCAGCCGCGCTCACAACGGTAATTGACCGACACCGTGTCGTTGCCGCGATCCTTGATCTCCATGACCTGTACATTGCAGTGGACTTCAATACCCTTAGAACGCAGATTTGCTTCCATCTGCTCGGAAATCATCGGATCCATCGACTCCAGCAGACGGTTTGCCTGCTCCAAAAGCGTCACGCGGGAACCGAGCGCCGCGAAGATCGTCGCGATCTCCACACCGATGACACCGCCGCCGATGACCGTCAGACAGTCAAAATTCCAGTCATCCATCCGCAGAATATCACGGCTTGTCATAACCTGCGGCAGATCAATTCCCGGGATATCCGGAATCACAGGGCTGGAACCGGTTGCCAGAATCACATTTTTTCCTTTCAGCGTCAATGCGCCTTTGGAGGTCGTCACACGCACCACATTATCCGCATGCAGGCGCGCATCGCCGTGAATCATCTCCACCTCCGCTTTTTCTAACATTCCCTGAATCATTGAGCGGAATGATTCCACGGACTCATTTTTATAAATCTGCATCTGCCGCCAGTCAAAGCTGACCTTCTCCGCCACGATGCCAAACCGGAATGCTTTCAACATATCCCGGTAGACTGCCGTCGCCTGCAGAAGCGCCTTGGCAGGAATACAGCCGGTATTGACGCATGAGCCGCCCAGCGCTTTTTTCTCGATCAGGACTGCATCCATCCCCATCGCCGCCGCACGCAGCGCTGCCGTATATCCCGCCGGTCCCGCACCGATAATAATTAAATCATAGATATGATCCGCCATATAAATATCCTATCCTCTCATTCTATGGGCTTCCCATTACACAAAAAACTGCCGCAGAAAATCACTTTCCCGGGCAGCTTTTCATCAATTTTATTTTTACAGCAGATGAATGTTGTGAGCCTCTGCCTCTGCGCGCACACCGTCCGGCCAGATCGACGCCTGCACCTCTCCGATATGTGCTTTCCGCAGGAAGAACATACAGATACGGGACTGACCGATACCGCCGCCGACTGTATACGGAAGCTCTCCCTCCAGAACTGCTTTCTGGAATGGCAGCTCCGCGCGTTCCTCACATCCCGCCTTTACCAGCTGCTCTTTCAGGGAATCCTCATCAACACGGATACCCATGGAAGAAAGCTCCAGTCCAATATCCAGAACTGGATAATATACCAGAATATCGCCGTTTAATTTCCAGTCATCATAGTCCGGGGCACGACCATCGTGCTTCTCACCGGATTTCATCTTGTCACCAATCTGCTCAATAAATACCGCACCGTGCAGCTTCGCAATCTTGTACTCGCGCTCCTTCGGTGTGCAATCCGGATACATATCTTCCAGCTCCTGGGTCGTCACAAATGTGATATTTTCCGGAAGATAACGTCCAATGTACTCATACTCATATGCCATATAGTCCTCGGTCACTTTCAGTGCCTTGTAAACCGAACGGACAATGGATTCCAGTGTCTCACGGGTACGATCTTTTTTACTGATGATCTTCTCCCAGTCCCACTGATCCACATAAATGGAATGGATGTTGTCTGTATCCTCATCACGACGGATCGCGCTCATGTCGGTGTAAAGGCCTTCACCTTCCTGAAATCCGTACTCTTTTAATGCCTGACGTTTCCATTTGGCGAGAGAATGTACAATCTCAGCCTTCCGATCTTTCTGCTCCAGAATTCCAAAGGATACCGGGCGCTCTACGCCGTTTAAGTTATCGTTCAGACCAGATTCCGGCAGTACAAAAAGCGGTGCGGACACACGGGTCAGATTGAGCTGTTTTGCCAGTTCTCTCTGAAAAAAGTCCTTGATTTCCTTGATAGCAACCTGTGTTTCTCTCAAATCCAATACCGGTTTATAACCAGCCGGAGTAATTAAATGTTCCATCTGTTACATCCTCTCTTTTTTCCCGGTGCGTGTCCGGTTCCCTGCCGCACTGCCGATTTCTGCAGCCGCAGTTCATCCTTTTAGTCAAAGCTTGCAGGCACGCGCCTTTTAAGTCATTTCTTGTTATTGTACTGCATGGAATTTCTACTCAAAGAAACTCACCTGTGGACAATAACCGTTTGGTAGCTATTATATCATTTATATAGGAAAATGGGAACAGGTAAAATAGGAAAATAACTTCTTTAAAATAAATGAAGGTGTTCGCACGCTTTATAAATTCCACCTTCCCCGATCGGCGCCGTCACGTAATCGGCTACTTTTTTAAGCGCATCCACTGCATTTCCCATCGCCACGCCGATGCCGGCTTCCTGCACAACCTCAATATCATTCATGCTGTCGCCAAATGCCACTGTATCGGAGAGATCTTCTTTTTCTCCAAAATACACCGCCAGCCTGCGGAGTCCGTCCGCCTTGGAATTGCCTTTCTCGACCACATCCGCGCCATGTCCGCTCGCAAACATCGGCAATTTCAGGGTCGGAAATTCCCGTTCCATCTCCTTCACCTGTTCACGGCTGCCGACAAACGCCAGTGTCCGGACCGGCATCGTGAGCATCTTCCACGGATCCTGGAACTGCCGCCCGCAGCTTCCCCAGAAGCGGATATCATTAGCCGCAATGATCTCCGGATGGATATAGTAATCTTCATTCCCCACCGTCATGCCGATTCCGAATCCCTTTTCATCGCAGAAACTCAGCACCCGGCGCAGGAGTTTCGGATCAAAGATGTGCTCAAACAGCAGCTTATCTCCTACTGTGATCTTCGTCCCGTTCATATGTACAATCGCATCCGGACGGACGATGTCCCGGTACGATGTACTGTAATAATTATCCATATCGCGCCCCGTTGCCAGCACAATCTTGTACTTCGGGCGCAGCTTTTCAATCGCCTCCAGCGCACTCGGTGTGATCTGATCCGTCCGGTGGTCTAAGAGGGTCATGTCGAGGTCAAAACTTATCATGATGTTCTCCTTGGGGTTGGTTACTACAAAAGGTCACAGCCGAAGACTCTGCTATGACCTTTTCTTTTAATTATCCACGTTTTCATCATACCATTTTTCAAATTTGGAGTCAATATTGGGAAAATATTCATTCTATTGATCCATTCCATTGATTCGTAAAATTCCACTCAACCATCAAAATTACATCAAAAAACAAACATCCGGCAGCGAAAATTTAGAAGTCATAGTTGATTTTTGATGTAATTTTGATATAATGATATGCATATGATGTTGGGGGCAAAAGCTTTTGACCCCTCTGATACCGAATTGCTCTGCACTGCGTGCTCCCGCAATTCTCAAAAACATTCGCAATTCGCTCATTTTTCTTTGAAAAATGGCTACTTACTCATGTTTTTGGCGGGTCCCAAGGTCAAAAATTCTCCTGCAAGCAAGCTTGCGTCGAACTTCTGACCTTTTGACCCTGGTATCATGCATATAATATTTCAACAAATGGCGGTATATGTCAGCTGAACATTTGGCAAAGTGCAGCTATGATTTATTTTCGGGGTATGGCGTAGCTTGGTAGCGCGCTCGGCTGGGGGCCGAGAGGTCGCAGGTTCAAATCCTGTTGCCCCGATTTTTAGCGTATTCTTAGAGTTCTTAATAACTGAAGGGAAGAAAGCCGGGCAGCTCTCACCGCCCGGCTTTCTTTCCCTCAGTTCACACCTCGTGCAAATTGAATCGCCCTCTCTAGTTTCCGCAGCCACAGCCGCCATTATTGCCGCAGCCGCAGCCAGACTGGCTGTCTCTTCCGGCATCATAGCCATCCCGATAGCCGATTGCATAACCATCGTTGAAACCTCTCCGATAGGAATTTCTTCCGTTATTTCCACAGCTATTCCAGCCCCATCCATTATTTCCACAGCCGCCGCATCCTCCGCAGTGTCCACAACCATTACCCCAAAACCAACACATATGATAATCTCCTTTTCATTTTTCATTGATACTATATCATATGCCTGTCAACGCAAAGTGTGTCCCACTTCCCCGGAAGCCACACTGTCAGCCGTTTCAAGCATCTGTCCCAAAACAAGCCACCAGCCATTTTCTCTGCATCATGGCAGCAAAAATGGGCGCATGCCAGACACATCACGCCCACTTTTATCTACTTACACCCGGAAGTTCCGGCTCTTAAACACATACACATGTGCGAACAGTGTCACCAGCACAACTGCCGCCAGCACCAGATCGCCCGTACCGCCGCCCAGATGAAACGCCATGCCAAACAGCGACAGCGTATCAATCGCAAACAGCCATTTTTCAACCGCATACACCTTTTTCAGGTTATATTTCTTCGGATCGATCGAATCCGATATAAAAATCAGGAAATCTTTGCCGCAGAACAAATCAATTGTCTCTGCCAGTCCCAGACACCCCGTTAAAAAGAACAGTATATCCATCCGCATTCTCCTTCCCTAGAACCGCTTCCAGGTTTCCCTTGAAAACAGCAGAAGTACCGGGAAAATCTCCAGACGTCCTGCCAGCATATCAAAAATCAGAACCACTTTTGAGAAATTACTGAAAAATCCAAAGTTTCCGGTCGGTCCGACCAGCGCCAGACCCGGTCCGATATTATTAAACGTAGCCGTAACCGCCGTAAAATTCGTCACCAGATCGTATTCATCCAGAGAAATCAGCAGAACAGATACCGTAAAAATGAGCACATACGCAACCATAAACACATTCGTCGAGCGCACAACCTCATGCTCCACGATCTTTCCATCCATTTTGATCTTCTCCACTGCACTCGGGTGCAGGTACTGTTTCAGCTCCTTTTTTACCGATTTAAGCAGAATCAAAACACGCGACACCTTGATACCGCCTCCGGTACTGCCCGCGCAGGCGCCGATAAACATCAAAAGTACCATAATCGTTCTTGAAAGCTGCGGCCATTTATCAAAATCCACCGTGGCATAACCGGTCGTCGTGATAATCGAACCGACCTGGAATGCCGCATCCTGGAATGCCTGCAGTGCATTGCCGCAGAGTGCTACCGTATTGACTGTAATGATGCCAATCGCCGATGCAATGATTAGAAAATATGCCCGGACCTCCTGCATTTTAAAGGCCTGTCCCATCTTCCGCATCAGCAGAAAGAAGTAAAAGTTAAAGTTCACTCCGAACAGAATCATAAACACCGTCACGACATTTTTCTGAAATGCCGTGTAGCTCGCCAGACTATCATTCCGGATTGCAAAACCACCCGTACCTGCTGTTCCGACCGTGATCGTGATCGCGTCAAAAATCGGCATTTTCCCAAGAATCAGAATCACAGCCTCAAGAATCGTCATTCCCAGATAAATCTGGTATAACAGCTTCGCCGTCATCTGAACCTTCGGAACGAGACGGCTCACGATCGGTCCTGGGCTCTCCGCCTTCATCAAATTCATATGGGAACCGCCCACCATCGGCAGGACACTCAGAAGGAATACCAGAACGCCCATACCGCCGATCCAGTGCGTAAAACTCCGCCAGAATAATAAGCAGTTCGGCAGCTGCTCCACATTGCTCAGAATACTTGCACCGGTCGTCGTAAAGCCCGATACCGTCTCAAACAGAGCGTCGATCGGATTCGGAATATAGCCGCTTAATACAAACGGCACTGCTCCCATCACACTGAGTAAAACCCAGCTTAGAGAAACCGCCACAAAGCTCTCCGCCACATAAAAGATCTGATTTTTCGGTTTCCGGCGTACCAGAATCATACCAACCATCAGGCATACTGCCATCGTTGCCAGAAAGCACCATACCTCCGACTCACGGTAAATCAGTGCCACTGCCGTCGGAAGCGCCATAAAAGCCGCCTCAAAATTCAGGATCCAGCCTATGATATAAAATACAATCGAATAATTCATCTATGCCGCCTACTTTCTCAGGATGTCACGGATATCCCGCAGACCTTTCTGGCTCGTCAGGACAATCACTGTATCGCCCTGCTGGATGCAGTCCTGTCCACGCGCGATCTTGATATTGCCGCCGCGGTTGATGCATCCGATCAGCAGGTTGCTCTTGAGATTCAAATTCATCAGCGGAATGCCCGTCACTTCCGACTCCTCGCGGATCACAAACTCCAGCGCCTCCGCCCGACCGTCGAGAATATGGTACAACGTCTCCACATTGCTGCCGATCGTATTCTGCATCGCGCGCACATACTGTAAAATGTAGTCCGCCGTGATGTATTTCGGATAAATCAGACTTCCCAGGTCCAGCTTGCTGATCAGCTCGTCAAAGGCGATCCGGTTAACCTTCGTCACCAGCTTCGCGCTGGAATTTTCCTTCGCATACAGCGCAAGGAAGACATTTTCCTCATCCATATTCGTCAGGGTGACAAATGCCTCCGCCGTCATCAGCCCCTCTTCCAGAAGAAGCTGCCGATCCGTTCCGTCGCCGTTGAGGATCAACGCATCGTCCAGAAGCTCTGTCAGAACCTCGCAGCGCGCTTTATCTTTCTCCACAATTTTAACCCGGATCTTCATCGCCGCCAAAAGTTTCGCCAGATAATAAGCAATCGTACCGCCTCCGACAATCATCGTATTTCTGACCTGGTTTGTCTGGATGCCGATCTTGCGGAAAAATTCTGCCGAATTTGCCGGGGAGGCGATAATCGACACCATATCCCCGTTTTTAATCACAAATTTACCATCCGGGATCGCCACCTCATCGCCGCGCTCAACACCGCCGATCAGGACATCGCAGCGGAATTGGCTGTCAATATCCATGACCGAAAGCCCGTCCAGCTTAAACTCCGGTTTTACCTTAAATTTCAGAAGCTCTACCTTTCCCTTGGCAAATGGATCGATCTTGATCGCTGACGGGAAGCGCAGAATTCTCGAAATCTCCGTCGCCGCCGCATACTCCGGGTTGATAATCATGGAAATTCCCAGCTGCTGCTTGATAAAGGTAAGCTCGTTGCTGTAAATCGGATTCCGCACACGCGCAATCGTGTGGCAATGCCCCACTTTTCTCGCAATCAGGCAGCAGAGAAGGTTCATCTCATCCGACCCTGTCACGGCAATCAGCATGTCCGCCGTCTGCACACCTGCCTCGATCTGCATGGAAATGCTGGCACCATTTCCCACCAGCTTGATCGCATCGATATCATCTGACACCCGCTGCATTCGCTCCGCAGACGTATCGATCATCACCACATTGTAATCCTCCCGGACAAGCTGCTCCGCCAGCGTCGTACCAACCTTGCCGCATCCGATAATGATTATATCCATAGTTTCCTCCGTTATTTTCTGTTTATCCGCCATACCGATACAGATTTATATACAAAATAAAAAATGTGCCTTAACACTTTCCTATGACGGAAAAAGGGTGCCTGAAAACCGCGCCCTAATCCATACGGAATTATTATAACACCTTCTGCGAGTTTTTGAAATATAAATTGTGTTAAGAGGGGATTTTGTGGGCGTTTTGAATATATTTGTCTCTTTCGGTCCCAAAAGTGCCTACCCGTGTACAGTAACTTTCCTCCCTTTTTGGCAAGATAAATTTCTTGACTTTTTCAGAAAAAACAGTATACTTAATATATATTTGCAGATATGGTTCATCGGTAGAACGCTAGCTTCCCAAGCTGGAAAGGCGGGTTCGATTCCCGTTATCTGCTTTTTTTGACGGATGCGGAAACCCTTGTAAATGCTGGATTTTTCCTTTATTTACAAGGGTTTCCGGTGTTTTTGGAGCATCTACCACGAAAGCATATTTCAGTATAAAGAACCCCTTTTTCTGGGGAAATATCACACGAAAAAGGGCTGTTTTTCCTTTATTTTCAAGGAATGACAGCCCCTTATTATGCGCTTATATTGTGTTTTTCATCATATTTTATCGTATATGTCCGTCCTCTGCTATCCGATCTGCGGTAATCATCCAGCCATCCGAATCAAACGCATACGCCTGCCCGTCAATCTGGCAGACTGCATCGTGCCGGTAGGTGTACCCACTCAGCAGATACCACCAGCGCCCGTCCTGGCACACCCAGCCAGTAAGATACTTGCCAGACACCCAGCCGTCCGCAGTCTGGATCCACGGTGCTCCGCTGACAAAACACTTCCGGATCGGCTGCACCTGCTGATCCTTACTGTATCGCTTGCCAGAGTCAGCACCTGCCGGAGCTGTCCGGATGATGAGTGAGGACGCAGTGATGCTCAAGCCGTGTGCGCCGCTCTTGATGTCCTTGAGATCCGCCGCTCCGGCATCGCTGTCGGCTTTGACTGTCGCTACATCCATTTTAGGCCAGGTCTTTTTAAACGCCTCAAAGGTGCCGTAACGCTGTTTAAGAATATTGGTGCCGCTGCCCCAGTCCGGCAGATAAAGATGTGGCTTGTCTACGATGCTACGCCAGTCTCCGCCCCAGGCAAGTCCTAAAGCTTTTGCCAGCTCTGCGGCCTTTTTAAACATACCTGTGCTGTCATTGTAGGCATCGTCTGACACGCTGCCATCGCCGTCCACATCCATCTTAAGATAAAAATCAAAAGCAACCCCCCACTGATGCTGACTGCTATAGCTACTGCCTTTGGCATTGGTTACAATGTTGCCAGGCTTGGTACGTCCTTGCGCGTACAGAGCGTCCTGCTCCGCCACCGTCCGCAGTGTCTCTCCGATGGCTACTGTGATACCCTCGGTCGCACAGGCTTTGATCCAGGCGGACGCAATGCGCTGGAGACGCGGATGGCATAATGTGATATCTCTCATAGATTTGTCCTCTTTTCTTTATGATATGAAAAAATATGAAATTTTGTTTTCCGGGGTATCTTGCAAAGAATTTTCGCATATGCTATAATGCCGATAGGCTAAGAGATAGTAGTTGTCCATCACAGGCAACGACAAAACCCCCAAGGATCGCGACTCCTTGGGGGTTTTTATTCCTACTATCGGCTTTCGTCGATTTTCCCCTATTGTTGCGATGTCGCAACGGCAGCCACGCCCCGAACTGCCGCGGGAGATAGTCGGATCGCCTCCTTCTACTCTTCTTTTCCTGACTGCTTAAAAATCTGGTTTACATACGTAGACAATCCCGCCACAAGGACGCCCTGTGTAAGTGCCGTGAAAACTGCCAGCGCGATATCCTGACCACTGCCGCAGGCACAGGTGGCGAACACATAGATGGCACAAATCGCAACGCCAATCAGCCCATTAATGAGTGGGATGTATTTGTCTTTCACTGTCTCACTCTGCTTCAGCCACATCCCAATAAAGTACAGCACTACTGCTACCACAAGTAATTCCGGCTTTACATAATCTTTAATCTGCATACCTTATCCCTCCATCTGCTTTTCCAAATCTGCGATCCGATGGTTTGCCACCCGGATCTGTTTCTGCATCACTGCCTCGGTCTCCTCTAATTTATATGTACGCTCAATTACTGTATGAAAGCAATTATGAATGATGAAGTCATGGAACGACTGATTGATACGCTGATGGAGTTGCAGAAGAAAGAAAGCACCGATCTGCCTCTTTTGAAAAAGTAGCTTGCAGAAACGGAAAAAGGTATTAACAATATGCTCAACTCCATTCAAGCAGGGATTTTTACTCCGTCCACCAAGCAAAGACTGGACGAGTTGGAGGAAACCAAAAGGCAGCTTGAAGTCAGCATTTTGCAGGAGGAAATGCACAAGCCCCTGCTTACAAGAGAACAGATAGCATTTTTCATTTACCGCTTCCGTAAATTTGATGTGACAAAGCGGGAACAGCGGCAAAGACTGATTGACAGTTTTGTAAATGCGGTGTATCTTTATGAGGACAAGATAATTCCTTACTTTTAACTGTAAGAACAGTTCTAAGACCATCACACTGGCGGAGGTTGAGGGTTCGGATTTATCCGCACTCGGTGCTGGTTTGAAAACCTCCGTAAAGAATGAATTTGACATTGTTTACGGAGGTTTTTGTTTTATCCCTTCGCTTTCACTTTATCAAACTCTGGGTTAAACGTATAGAAATTACGACTGCTCAGGTGATCCTGTACATTTCTTAAAGCTTCGCCAAACCGCTGAAAATGTACAATCTCCCGCTCGCGCAGAAAACGGATCGGATCGCATACTTCCGGATCTTTGACCACGCGGAGAATATTGTCGTAGGTTGTGCGGGCTTTCTGCTCTGCTGCCATATCCTCATATAAATCCGTGATCGCATCGCCCTTCGACTGGAACTCGCACGCATTGAACGGGATTCCGCCTGCTGCCTGCGGCCAGATTGCCGTGGTGTGGTCGATATAGTATGGTCCGAACCCGGATGACTCGATCTGTGCCGGAGTAAGGTTGCGCGTGAGCTGCTGGACAATGGCGGCAATCATCTCCATATGGGCGAGTTCCTCGGTTCCGATGTCGGTCAGAAGTCCTTTCTGCATCTTATAAGGCATCGTATACCGCTGGGACAGGTAGCGCATAGAGGCTCCGATTTCGCCGTCAGGACCGCCATACTGGCTCATTACATATTGCGCGATCTTCGGATTCGGCGTCTTGATATTGACTGGATATTGTAATCTTTTTTCATATCTCCACATACGCTACACCTCCCCTTCCCACGGCCAGCGCTCTGTAAGCCAGGACCATGTGCATGCATCGTCCGCATCCTCGATCGTGAGCGGTCCAAACGATGCCTCATACGCTTTAACAGCTTCTTTCCGAAGTGCCACCACATACCGGTAATAATTCAGCGCATTCCTGTCATCCGGGTGGGTGTCCAGATAGAGAATCACATCATCCATTGCAAAGCTGGCATCATCAATCCGTTTCATCAATTTTCTGGCAGTCTCATTCATCAGCAGGCACCTCCCATCATAAACGGCAGATCCAGATCCGGAAAAATAGTTCCCCGCCTGAATGCGGTTTCCAGCGCATACGGCTGCTGCCAGGACTGAATCGGTACATATCCCATGCCGACCGGATAATTTCCGCCTCCCAGAAATGTCTGCGGCGGCCTGTTCCCTCCTGTCTGCGGATACGGGCGGGCAGGTCGGATTTCTGGACCCTGCGGGCAAAATGCCCCATTTTCCGAAACAAGATGCACCGAACCAGCACAAGGTATTTCCGGCGGACAGGTTGGCGGTGCGGTATTTATGCAACGATTGCCAGAAATGCCTGCCACCGGGCATGACATAAGAGGCATTCCCGAACGGCAGGCATTTTTCCGGCTGGAGTTATCCTGATAACCATTCATATTTCATTCTCCTACAAAAGCAGTTATACTTTATCTTATGCAGGAAATATATAAATGCGATCGCCGCTGAAAAACAGAGCGATCATTATGTACTATTTTTTACAAAGGTAACTGATAACATCTTTTCTGGTAATAATACCGATAAAATTTTTCTGATCATCCAGCACCGGCACGAAATTCTGGTTCATGATCTTTCCCAGAAGATCTTCCATATCCGCATTGACAAGTACCGGCTGATTATCCGAACGGCGTGGAATCTCAGTGATCCGCACTTTTTCTAGTCCTTTCTGCACCAGATCTGTCTTATTTTTGAGTCCCCACAGCAAGTCGCCCTCGGTTAATGTTCCTGCGTAACGCCCTGCCTTCGTGATGATCGGCACCGCAGAATACTTGTACTTTTCCATCGTATCCATTGCCTGCCCAACCGTGTCCTCCTCATTCACATAAATGACTTCGCTTTTCGGTGTCAGAAAAAATAATATATTCATGGTTTACCTGTTCTCCTTTCATCTTTCCCCATACGTCCCCCATACGTATCTGTAGATTTTGTATATTTTCGTTCAAATCTGCCTTCGTTCTTCTTGATTATACCAAATCCGTCCAAAAAAGATATAAAGAAATCCTTATTTTTCCATCAAATTTTTCTGTAATCGGTACTGTTCATACCCGTGACCAGTAACTATATTCCGCTCCTAATAACCCATCTCCTCATCCACAAACACAACCTCTACTTCCATCCCATTGCTCGGACGCTCCAGGATCACGATCGAATGGCAAATCCGTGCCGGGCTGTTGCAGTCTACGCAGACGCCCGTTTTCGCACACGGGGTCTGGACCTGCAGACGGGCTGCGTTCTTCGGTGCTGCGATCTGTTTTGCACGTTCCATCGCAGATGTCAAATCCGGACAGACTTTATTGTTTCCAATGACAAAATATACTTTTTCCGGTCCGAATAAGGTCTGCGACACGCGGTTTCCGGTTCCATCGATATTGACCAGTTCTCCGGTTTTGGAAACACCATTAGCGCTGGTTATGTACACCTCGGCACTTCTCGCTTCCACAAGCATCTCGCGCCCTGCCTTTTTCCAGTGCCAGATCACCTCATTTTTCTCGGAAAGTGCCTCATAAAGTCCCATCTCCTGTGCCGTCACACTTCCGCCTATCGCAACTTTTTTCCCGGAAATCTGATCTTTCAGATAGTCCGACGCAGCCTTCTTTGTATCAAAGAAACTCGTTTTAAATCCGTGACGTTCAAAATTATTCTTCAGCAGTTCCTGTTCCATCTTTGTCCTCCTTATTAAATCGTTCAATTTATAGTAACTTTTATTTATAACCTACATTGACAGCCTTTGATCTTTGAAAATATTCGTACTTTACCTATAGTATATCAAATATTGGCAGAAAAACAAGGCAGAGCAAATTAGCTGCCCGCCTTGCTTCAAGTCAAGTTACTGTTCACGCATGCGTGCCCAGTAACGGAATTTGCCGTGGCTTCGCATTCAAATACGGCAAATTCCTGCTACCACCACGTTTTCTTACGGCACTTTCGGTTCCAAAAGTGCCTACCCGTAAACAGTATCAAGTCAACAAAATTCCCTGTCTTCATGTTTTCATACAGCAGCTTTCTGTTTCAAAACCACCTGTCACAAAACACAAACTTATCCCTTCATTTCCAATTTCTGCCACAGCCAGAACCAGACTGCAAGGCGCATCATAAACAGCATTTCAGCCTGTCATTCCAGATAATCCAGCGCATCCACCGGTTCTCCGTCGTGCATCAGCTCGAAATATACGTTATTTCCCTCAATCGAATAGTATTTGGTCGGCTCTGCCACATATCCGAGTATCGTATCTTTTGCCACATACTGCTTCTGCGCCACCTGAACGTCTTTGAGCTGTCCACATACCGCCGTGTAGCCACTTCCCAGATCCAGCACAACATAATTGCCGATCTCCTCATTGGAACCGACTTCGGTTACCTGCGCCTCGGCGGGTGCGGCGACCGGCTCACTCACATCGCCCTGGATAATGAGCGCCGGATTGCATTTGTATTGATCGAGCGTCGGAAAATAGATGGTCGAATCCATGCTGTAATCGAGAATTACATTGCCCTGGACCGGCCAGCTTAAGCGATCGGTTCCATTGTAGGAAAGTGCGCGTGCGGTAGCTGCTCCGGCTCCCAGACTGCTCTCTTTTTCCTCCTCCATCGGCTTCTGATCGGCTTCATCCCGGTTATTGACCGAATACGAGGCATCCGAACTTCCTGCCACCTGTGCGCGTGTTTCCGCCTGTCCGTCGTTTTCTTCTAAACGGTTCTGCGGCATCTCTTCCGCCAGGATTCCCTCCGTCTGCGGCACATCCAGATACGGATTTCTTCCATCCTGCGCATTATCTTTTCGAATTTTTACGGTTCCTGCTGCGGCTACGATTGTCAGCAGACCAAGCACTGTCATTACCAGAACAAGTTTGTCCCTGAATAACTGTCTTACTTTATTTTTCACGTTTATCACCTCGGTATTAGTCTTGCCGAAGTGAATCGTTTTATTCAGAAACGATTTGAATATTTTTAAAATAATGCTTTAAAATTTCTTCCGCGCTGCTCCCATTCTCCGCCATGAGTCCCGCTCCGTACTGCGACAACCCGTAACCATGCCCGCGCCCATAAGTAACACAGCAGATTTCATCCCCGTCTTCCTCGAGGGAAAAAGCTGGCGACGGCACGCCTAACGCATAGCGCACCGCGTCCCCGCTGTACGTCTCCGCCCCAATCTGCACGGTTTCCACATAACCGGCGCTGTCCCGTTTCACGATCTGAATCTCCTCCAGAATCCGCTCTTCTTCCAGATTTTCCAGATCCGGGTGTTCTCCCAATGCATTCAGTCCTTCTTCCAGACGTTTTTTCAGTTCTTCCCGTGTCATGCCCTGCCGCGTCAGGTAGCCGCCAGCGCCCTCATCCTCCTTTGCCGCAACCGACGCCAGATACGGATGCGCCTCATCCCCTTCGCGCGTCCGCCCCGCGCTCACTGCATGAAACAGCGGCTCAATATAATCCCCATCCCAGATCGCCGTCTGTCCTGCGCTCTCCCGCACCGCCCCACAGATCGTCTGGTAATATTCCGGCATTCCAGCCGCCTCAAACCGGCTCTCGATCTGCTCCGGCTCCAGATAATCCATATCTAACGCCGATTCCTCGATCGAATCTGCCCCGTCCATCTCCCGGTACAGCGCCGTCCGCGCCAGAATTGCCTGCGCCTTGACTGCCTCCTTCGGATAGCCGTCCGGAATCTGCACTGCAGTCAGACCGATCAGATATTCTTCCAGTGGGACAGCATACCCGGTTCCGTTGTTGCGGCCGACATCCTCCCGATCCAGAAGGATCTGCCGATCATCCGTCTGACTTCCCCATCCAGATGTTCTATCTGAATTTCCTCCATCCGCCCCCTGCACACGCCCGGAAACTGCCAGTGTTGTGATATATGGGATCAAAAAAGCCGCCAGTACGGCGGCAGTTCTCTTCTTCATTTCGGTTCTCCTGTTTTGACTGTTCCAGTACGGTTTCACGCATTTTCTGTTTTGCCATACCAGTAAACTTATGGTTTCAAGGCCTTACAAACCTGCTTCTTTTCTCTGCCTTCCTTATCTTATGACAGGCACTCAAAAAATATCACAAGTCTACGCTCCGGCTTCTCCTCCGCCGCCCTTTGCAGTCTCTTCCAGTTTCCCCTCTATCATTCTTTTACTCCCCCAGCGTCACACCATCCAGCAGCCAGCGGAACCATCCCTTTTTCTTCATCACCACAGTTCCATGAAAGTCCATCGTCTTCTCCGGTGCCAGCACCTCATCGCCTTTTTCCAGGCAGAAACGCACCGAAACCGTGTAGTCATACGTCCGCGCCTTCTTCTCCCGCCCCGTCTCGCTCAGCTGGCAGTTCGTCACATACACGCGTTCCACCGGTGCGGAAAACTGCGATAATAAAAGAACATACGGAAGCCCCGTCTGCTCCAGCGCCTCGCATCCAGCCTCGGTTGCCGTCTTTCCATACTCTTTCGCATAGATCGCCGTCAGACCGTCCTGATACACCTCATCCAGATCAAACGCCCGGTTCGCCGTATAAAGCGAATAGATTTCCTTTTTCGCCTGCTGATAGGCGCTGTTTTTATAAGAAGCAAACAAAAACAGCGAAATGATAAAAAAGAGGGAAGCACCCACAAGAGGAACCGAAAATCCTTGTGTCCCCGGTCTTTTTCTGTATCCTCTCATAGTGTGTCCTCCCTCTTTTTACTCCTTTTACAGTGCCTTTACATCATCATCGTCCACACGGATCTTCTCCAGATGCCAGATGTCGCGCACATACTCCTCGATGGTACGGTCAGAGGAGAATTTACCAGCGCTTGCTGTGTTGAGCATGGCTGCTCTCGCCCACCAGTTCTCGTCACGGTAAGCTGCCTCGACGCATTTCTGTGCTTCCGCATAGGAACGGAAATCTTTCAGGATGAAGTAGGTATCTGCCTTGGCACTGTTCTTTGTATTTAACAGAGAATTGTAAATATCGCGGAACAGCTCCGGATCCTGCGGTGAATAGTAGCCGTTGATGAGCTGCATCAGCACGCGGCGGATATCCTGGTCGGTGTTGAAGATCTCCTCCGGGTTGTAACCGCCGTTGTTCTCATAATTGATAACCTCGTCAGCGCTCAGACCGAAGATAAATGCGTTCTCCTTGCCTACCTCCTCGACGATCTCCACGTTCGCACCATCCATCGTGCCCAGCGTCAGCGCACCGTTCAGCATGAACTTCATGTTGCCGGTACCGGATGCCTCCTTGCTGGCGGTGGAAATCTGCTCGCTGACATCCGCTGCCGCAAAAATCAGTTCTGCGTTGGAAACGCGGTAATCTTCGATAAACACAACTTTCAGCTTACCATTGATGGATTTATCATTGTTGATAACATCTGCTACGGAGTTAATCAGTTTGATCGTCTTCTTGGCAATCTGGTAACCTGCCGCTGCTTTCGCACCAAAGATAAAGGTTCTCGGAACCATATCCATGTTTGGATTGTCTTTGAGCTGGTTATACAGGTACATTACATGAAGAATATTTAAAAGCTGTCTCTTGTACTCATGGAGACGTTTTACCTGTACATCGAAAATGGAACGCGGATCAATGTCGATGCCGTTGTGCTCCTTGATGTATTTTGCCAGGCGCAGTTTATTCTGGTACTTGATGTTCATAAATTCCTGCTGGAATTTCGGATCATCGACGTATACTTTTAATTTTGCCAGGTGCGGAAGATCGGTAATCCACTCGTCGCCAATCTGCTCCGTGATCCAGTCTGCCAGAAGCGGATTGCCATGCAGCAGGAAACGACGCTGGGTGATACCATTTGTCTTATTGTTAAATTTCTCCGGCATCATCTCGTAGAAATCTTTCAGCTCCTGATTTTTTAGAATCTCAGTGTGAAGTTTTGCCACACCGTTGACGGAATATCCGGCTACGATGGCCAGATGCGCCATCTTGACCTGACCGTCAAAGATGATCGCCATCTTTTTAACTTTCTCATAGTTATTCGGGTACTTATTCTGTACCTCGATCAGAAAACGGCGGTTGATCTCTTCCACAATCTGGTATACACGCGGAAGCAGGCGGGAGAACAGCTCGATCGGCCATTTTTCCAGCGCCTCTGCCATGATAGTGTGGTTGGTGTATGCACAACATTTTGTTGTGATACCCCACGCCTCATCCCAGTTTAAGCCTTCCTGATCCAGGAGCAGGCGCATCAGCTCAGCAACTGCCACGGTCGGATGCGTATCGTTCATCTGGAATACGATCTTCTCCGGCAGTTTGTGAATATCATCGTTTGTCTCTTTGAATTTCTTCAGAGCAACCTGTAAGCTGGCAGAAATGAAGAAATACTGCTGTTTAAGACGCAGCTCTTTACCCGCATAGTGGTTGTCGTTCGGATAAAGGACCTCAACCAGGTTCTTCGCCAGATTCTCCTGCTCGACCGCCTTCTGGTAATCACCCTTGTCAAATGCAGAAAGGCTGAACGTGTCGATCGGCTGTGCATCCCAGATACGCAGGGTGTTGACTACGTTGTTGCCGTAGCCGACAATCGGCATATCATACGGAACTGCCAGAACAGACTGATAACCTTCCTGTACAAAATGGTTGCGCTCACCGTCCCACTCGGTCTTGACATAACCGCCAAATTTAACCTCGGTCGCATACTCTGGGCGGCGAAGCTCGAACGGATAACCGTTTTTCAGCCACTCATCCGGCACCTCCACCTGGTAGCCGTCTTTAATTTTCTGCTTGAACATACCGTAATGGTAACGGATGCCGCAGCCGTAAGCCGGATAACCAAGCGTTGCCAGGGAATCCAGAAAACATGCTGCCAGACGCCCCAGACCGCCGTTTCCAAGTGCCGGATCCGGCTCCTGATCCTCAATCGCATTGAGGTCAAAACCCAGCTCTTCCAGTGCTTCCTTCACTGCTTTTTTCGCACCCAGGTTGATGATATTGTTACCAAGCGCACGTCCCATCAGAAACTCCATAGAAAGGTAATATACCTTCTTTGCGCCTGTCTCGTCAAACTGCTTCTGAGTTGCAATCCAGTCGTCGATAATCACATCCTTGATCGCATAGGACACAGCCTGGAATATCTGCTGCGGTGTCGCCTCGTCGATCGTTCTGCGGTACTGGTTCTTTACATTTTCGATAATACTCTTTTTAAACTCTTCTTTGCTGATCTCGCGCATCCTGTCCTCCTAATATTCGTAGTATCACGGTTTCCCGCCAGGCACATCAGTCAGTCGTTTTCTCAACACCAAACATACCTTTTTCGCCATTGATATCCCACTCTTTTGTGTATCCGCTCATGGTGCCAATCAGGATATTATCAGCCAGAACCTCTTTCTTGATTTCCTCTGTATGCTTCTTTAAAATTTCTGCAAGTTTATCATTTCCGTCCTGGAAGACGTTGATATGGTTCATTACCTCAAAACCGGCTTCCTTACGCATCGTTTGAATCTTACTGATGATCTCGCGGACAAAGCCCTCTTCGATGAGTTCCGGTGTCAGATTAGTATCCAGAACAACGGTAACGAAATTGTCACCCTCAGATACAAAGCCCGGTACCTGTGCCATGTCAATCAGAAGATCTTCTTTTGCCAGCTCTACCTTTGTACCGTCCTGCGTCTCAAAGCTTAAAAGGTCGGTTTCATTTAAGGTATCCATCGCCTGATTTCCGTCCAGACCTGCAAGAATCTCTTTGATCTCGTTTACATACTTGCCATACTTGCGTCCAACGGTACGAAGCTGCGGCTTGAAGCTGTAGGAGGTAAATGCGCGGACATCATCCGTGAACTCTACCTTCTTCACATTCAGCTCATCCTGGATGATTTCCTGATAGAACTCCGGCAGAGCGGTCTCTGCCTTCACGAACATACGTCCGATCGGCTGACGGTTCTTGATGTTAGCAGTATTTCTTGCTGCACGACCCAGAACGACAACCTTCAGGACTTCTTCCATTTTCGCTTCCAGATCCTTGTCGATGTGCGCCTCATTTGCAACCGGGAAGTCGCACAGATGGATGCTCTCCGGTGCCTCTTTATCCAGACTGCGAACCAGATTCTGGTAAATGTCTTCGGTCATGAACGGAATCATCGGAGCCGCTACCTTCGCTACGGTTACCAGTGCGGTGTAGAGTGTCATGTACGCATTGATCTTATCCTGCTCCATGCCCTTCGCCCAGAAACGCTCACGGCTTCTTCTGACATACCAGTTACTCATATCATCGACGAAATCCTGGAGCGCTCTTGCAGCCTCCGGAATGCGGTAGTTGCCCAGATCGTCGTCCACCTCTTTGATGAGGCTGTTTAACTTAGACAGCAGCCATTTGTCCATAACCGGAAGTTTATCGTATTCCAGCGTATATTTGGTTGCGTCAAAATTATCAATATTCGCATAGAGTACAAAGAATGCATAGGTATTCCAGAGAGTACCCATGAAACGTCTCTGTCCCTCGATAACGGCTTTTCCGTGGAAACGGTTCGGCAGCCACGGTGCACTGTTAATGTAGAAATACCAGCGGATCGCGTCAGCGCCGTAAGTCTGCAGTGCATCGAACGGGTCAACCGCGTTGCCCTTGGACTTACTCATCTTCTGTCCGTTCTCATCCTGGACATGCCCCAGAACGATAACATTCTTATACGGCGCCTTGTTAAAGATCAGGGTCGAGATAGCTAACAGGGAGTAGAACCATCCACGCGTCTGATCAACCGCCTCGGAGATGAAATCTGCCGGGAACTGCTGCTCAAACAGTTCTTTATTTTCAAATGGATAATGATGCTGTGCAAATGGCATGGAACCGGAATCAAACCAGCAGTCGATAACCTCCGGTACACGGTGCATCTGTTTGCCGCACTTCGGGCAGGTGATCGTCACATCATCGATGAATGGGCGGTGAAGCTCAACCTCTCCATTTGCCTCCTGATCCATCTCTTTTGCATATTTTTTCACAACGTCCGTGTAGTTCGGGCTCATAGATTTTAATTCTGCCTGGCTTCCGATCGCGTGCTGGCAGCCGCACTCGCACTCCCAGATATTTAATGGAGTACCCCAGTAACGGTTACGGCTCACACCCCAGTCCTGGACATTCTCCAGCCAGTCGCCGAAACGCCCTTTACCGATGCTCTCCGGAATCCAGTTGATCGTGTTGTTGTTGCGGATCAGGTCATCCTTGACTGCGGTCATCTTGATGAACCAGGATTCACGTGCATAGTAGATAAGTGGTGTATCGCAGCGCCAGCAGTGCGGGTAGCTATGCTCAAATACCGGTGCAGAGAACAGAAGTCCGCTTTCTCTTAATGCTTTCAGAACCTCCGGATCGGCTTTCTTGCAGAACATACCAGCCCACGGAGTCTCCTTCGTCATCTCGCCCTTGCCGTCTACCAACTGTACGAACGGAAGGTCATATTTTCTGCCGACCTTAGAGTCATCCTCACCAAATGCCGGCGCAATGTGTACGACACCGGTACCATCGGTCAGTGTTACATAATTATCGCAGACAATGTAGAATGCTTTCTTATGCTGTTTTTCACAGGTTGCTACGGCATAGTCAAATAATGGCTCATACTCTTTATATTCCAGATCTTTTCCGACAAAGGTTTCCAGGACATCGTAAGTGCCCTCGCCCAGAACGGTATCACACAGCGCCTGCGCCATATAATAAACCGTGCCATCCTCTTTCATTTTTACCTTTACATATGTCTCGTCCGGATTTACACAGAGCGCCACGTTGGACGGAAGTGTCCACGGGGTGGTCGTCCATGCAAGAATGTATGCATCTTCGCCCTTTACCGGGAATTTAGCAATCGCAGAACGCTCTTTGACGTCCTTATATCCCTGTGCCACCTCATGGCTGGACAGCGGGGTGCCGCAGCGCGGGCAGTACGGTACGATCTTGAAGCCCTTATAAAGAAGTCCCTTGTTCCAGATTTCTTTTAATGCCCACCACTCAGACTCAATGAAGCTGTTGTGGTAGGTAACATACGGATGCTCCATGTCTGCCCAGAAACCAACGGTGTTGGAGAATTTTTCCCACATTCCTTTGTATTTCCAGACACTCTCTTTACAGTGCTCGATGAACGGCTCCAGACCATACTGCTCAATCTGCTCCTTGCCGTCCAGTCCCAGCATCTTCTCTACTTCCAGCTCAACCGGAAGACCGTGGGTATCCCATCCAGCCTTTCTCGGAACCATGTAGCCCTTCATCGCGCGGTATCTCGGAATCATATCCTTGATAACACGGGTCAGCACGTGTCCGATGTGCGGCTTGCCGTTTGCGGTAGGCGGTCCGTCATAGAATGTATAGGTCGGTCCCTGCTTACGGCTGTCGATACTCTTCTTAAAAATCTGCTCATCTTCCCAGAACTTCTCAATGTTCTTTTCACGTTCCACGAAATTCATGTTTGCCGGAACTTTGTTGTACATGATAAATTCCTCCTAAAAATATGAAATAAAAATGGACCCATCCTGTAACAGGACAAGGGCCCACTTGCTTTTAACCACCTATTACTGCATACCTTTATATGCGCTCCCTATAACGGAGGAAACCGTCGGTACTTACTGAATTTTCCTTCCGGGCGCTGTCAGAAACGGCGCTCAGACTTCCAAAAATGGTTCAGCCCGAAGCTCCGGAGTGATCTTCGCATCCGCTTTACTCACAGCAGGCTCTCACCGTCCCTGCCTCGCTCCCGCTTTCCGTGCGGCGCTACTGTCTCCATCATTGCTTTTCCTATCGTAATTAGTAATCAAATCACTAACATGGACATTGTATCTTTTTTCCAGATGGTTGTCAAGGAATGTTTCGGATATGATTCACATGTTATAAAATTATCATTATTTTGCCATTCCCCTGATTTTATGGTATAGTATATAAAATATGTCTGTATTTACTTTAAAAAACAGACACAGACATTCATTGCAAATATAAACAATGAAGTATACTATATATAAAAAGAAGGGCGTGCCCGCAGCCGTCTTTCACAACAAAGGAGAATATTATGGAGCCAAGAAACCTTACCCTATTGACCGACCTGTATGAACTGACGATGATGCAGGGCTATTTCCGGGAGAAAGATGCCAACGAAACCGTCATTTTTGATGCGTTCTACCGCACAAACCCGGATGGAAATGCGTTTTCCATCTGCGCCGGCTTAGAGCAGGTCATTGACTATGTGAAAAATCTTCACTTCGATGATGCCGACATCGAATACTTACGCGGACTCGGCATTTTTGATGAAGATTTCCTCGAATATCTTCACAATTTCAAATTTTCGGGTGACATTTACGCAATCCCAGAAGGCACCGTTGTCTTTCCGCGTGAGCCCCTCGTCAAGGTCATCGCGCCAATCATGGAAGCACAGCTGGTTGAGACTGCCATCTTAAATATCATCAACCACCAGAGCCTGATCGCGACCAAAACATCCCGTATCGTCTTCGCCGCACGCGGGGACGGAATCATGGAGTTTGGGCTTCGCCGCGCGCAGGGTGCTGACGCCGGTACCTATGGCGCCCGCGCTGCCATGATCGCCGGCTGTATCGGCACTTCCAATGTACTGGCCGGAAAACTATTTGACGTTCCGGTCAAGGGAACCCACGCACACAGCTGGATCATGAGTTTCCCGGATGAGCTGACTGCGTTCCGCGCTTATGCAAAGCTCTATCCGAGTGCCTGCATCCTGTTAGCCGATACCTATGATACCCTGGGTTCCGGTGTTCCGAACGCGATCCGCGTCTTCCAGGAGATGCGCGACGCCGGTATCCCGCTGACTTTCTACGGCATCCGCCTCGACAGCGGCGACCTTGCATATATTTCCAAGAAAGCCCGCAAGATGCTGGATGACGCCGGATTCCCGGATGCAGTCATCTCCGCCTCCAACGATCTGGATGAATACCTGATCGACAGCCTGAAGATTCAGGGCGCTGCCATCACGTCCTGGGGTGTCGGCACAAACCTCATCACCTCCAAGGACTGTCCTTCCTTCGGCGGCGTTTATAAGCTGGCTGCCATCATGGACCGTCACACAGGCAAATTTATCCCGAAGATCAAGCTTTCGGAAAATACAGAAAAGGTTACCAATCCGGGCAACAAGACCATCCAGCGAATCTATGACAAGGAGACTGGCAAGATTATCGCAGATCTGATCTGTCTCGTGAATGAAGAGTTCGATGAGAAGAATTCCCTTCTGCTCTTCGATCCGATCGAGACATGGAAAAAGACACACCTCGCGCCGGGCACCTACACCATGCGCGAACTTCTCGTTCCAATCTTCAAAAACGGCGAATGCGTTTACGAGTCTCCAAAGGTTATGGACATCCGCGAATACTGCAAGAAAGAACAGGAGACGCTGTGGGATGAGTCCCGCCGTCTGGTAAACCCGCATGAGATTCATGTGGATCTCTCCAACGAGCTGTGGCATATGAAGGCACAGCTGTTAGACAGCTATCATTATACAAGCAACTAGTAGATAAAATACGAGTAAATACCATGTTCAGGCAAGTTTATTGCTGCCGGACATGGTATTTTTTTCTTTAATGCTTCCATAAAATTTGCAAAATAAAAACGAATGTGTCTCCAAGGAAATTCCTATTACACAAAAACTGCCGCCAAATACATCCGGTTGCCAGCCCTCTTCTTTGAAAAGTCCAGCCCGCCATTGTATTCCAGCGACAGTTTTTATATGAATCGTATCTTTATTTTTTTAAATCTATATCAAATATGATATCAATTACTCATCCCAGTTATGGTAAGTAGCCTGTACGTCATCATCCTCATCCAGAAGATCCAGGATTCTCTGCATCTTTTTGATGGATTCCTCATCGGTAAGCTCTACCCAGTTCTGCGGAATCATGGTAACGTCTGCTTCCATCATCGGAACGCCAGCCTTCTCCAGCGCCTCGCGGACTGCAGAGAAATCTTCCGGTGCGGTGATCACTTCGTAGCTGTCCTCCTCCTCGGAGAAATCCTCAGCTCCTGCATCCAGTGCAAGCATCATCAGCTCATCCGGATCCATCTCGCACTCTTCTTTGTCGATGATGATCTGACCTTTTTTATCAAACATGAAGGACACGCTGCCCGGAGTACCTACGTTTCCGCCGCCCTTGGTAAATGCGCTGCGGACATTCGCTGCGGTACGGTTCTTGTTGTCGGTCAGGGTATCTACGATGATAGCGACGCCATTCGGACCATATCCCTCGTATGTAAGATTCTCGTAATTGACAGAGTTTGCATCTCCGGCTGCTTTCTTGATACCACGATCGATGGTATCGTTCGGCATATTGTTCGCTTTTGCTTTTGCAATCACATCACGCAGACGGCTGTTGTTTGCCGGATCCGAACCACCTTCCTTAACAGCTACGGCAATCTCTCGACCGATAACGGTAAAGATTTTTCCCTTTGCTGCGTCGTTTCTCTCTTTTTTGTGCTTAATATTGGCGAACTTTGAATGTCCTGACATAAAATAACACTCCTCTTTCTATCTTCTTTGTTGTATCTTTTCGCTCATCAGCTTTTATATCACGCCGATTTCGGCACTAAAAAGCTGCATCTTAACTATTTTAACACCATTCTGTATGCTTGACAAGGGGTTCGCGGCTGATTTTATGTATCCAGTTCCAGACTGACCTTCAGCGCACGGTCCACTTCCTGTAAAAGCGCCCCGTCGATATGACAGATTTTCTCTTTCAGCCGCTGCTTATCGATCGTGCGGAGTTGTTCCAGTAAAATGACCGAATCCCTCACCATCGCACAGCGGCGCGTATTTAATTCCACATGCGTCGGCAGCTTGGCTTTGTTCATCTTTGATGTGATCGCCGCGCAGATCACGGTCGGGCTGTGCTTGTTGCCGATATCATTCTGGATGACCAGCACCGGGCGGACGCCGCCCTGCTCTGAGCCGATGACCGGTCTTAAATCTGCGTAATAAATATCTCCTCGTCTGATAACCACTCGATTCACACTCCGTCCAAACTATTTTAAGATATAAATAACTGCTTTGTACTTTCACAGCTCCACAGTCCGTTTATACCGTTAGTATGGACAGATTTACACCGCCTATACGCGGGTCGTCCCATAAATGCATCCGGCAGTCCAGGTTCCCGGCTTTGCCGAAGCTATCTACTTTATCTTATGAATCCTTTTTCTAAATGGTTCAAACGCCGGCTTTACTCCATAAAATCCTCATACCGATCATCATTATAATCCTTTTTCCCGACGATCTTTCCACCTCTCACGTACACGCGCGGCACACGTTTTCCAAGCACGCATGGGATCTCATAGTGGAAACCGCCACTCCATTCCGCCAGCTCTTCCATCGTGATCTCGTCGTCCCCGTCGCGTCCGACCAGCGTTACCCGCGTGTCCTCAGCAGCCTCCGGGATATCGGTCACATCGATCATGCACTGATCCATGCAGACGCGTCCCAGAATCGGTGCGCGGTGTCCATGAATCAGGACATAACCCTTTCCAGAGAGATTTCTCGGATAGCCATCGCCGTATCCGGCGCCAATCGTCGCGATCCGCGTCGGACGATCCGTCACAAAGGTTCCGCCGTAGCTGATCGGTGTGCCCGGCTCCACTTCCTTAACATAGGTAATAAAGCTGCGGATCTCCATCGCCGGGTAAATCTTCATGTTCCGCTCTACCTCATCCGACGGATACAGACCGTATACCGTGATACCGGCTCTCGCCGCATCCAGTCCCATCCGCGGCAGTTCCATGATCGCCGCGCTGTTCGCACAGTGGCACATCGGAATATGAACGCCTGCAGCTTCCAGACCTTCATGGAATTTCTGGTACCGCTCATACTGTAAATGGGTAAATGCCTTATCCGTCTCGTCAGCACGTGCAAAATGTGTAAACATTCCCTCGATCTCAATGCCCGGAAGCTTTGCAATCCGCTCTATCTCTTTCAGGCTATTTTCATCCGGGTGAAATCCGATTCGTCCCATGCCGGTATCGAGCGCAATATGCATTTTCGCCGTCTTTCCCATCGAAACCGCAAGTTTTGAGAGCAGCTCTGCCTTGTCTTCCTCAAAGATCGCTGGACGGATATCGCCCTCAATCAATTCCGCAAAATGGCGCGGGTGCGTGCTACCAAGCACCAGAATCGGTTTGTCAATGCCGTGGCGGCGCAGGTTCTGTCCTTCCTCCAAGGTTGCCACCGCATAGCCCCAGACAAACGGCGCGATCGTCTTCGCCACCGGGACAGCCCCGTGACCGTAACCATCCGTCTTAACCACGCCGATCATCTTCGTTTTTGCCGGAAGATTTTCGCGCATCGCCTCCATATTTTTCACAATCGCATCCAGGTCAATCCGCGCATAAATCCGGGTATATGGTTCTTCTGCCATTGTATATGCTTTTTCCATCTTTTTGTCTTCCTTTTTATTTTCAATCTATCTTTTCAAGCAGACAGTCCGCGATATCTCTTGCCAGCACGGAATGCTCTCCCTTTTTACAGGCAGCTGCCGCCCCAGCTCTTCCGTGCAGGAACACGCCGAGCGCCGCCGCTTCATCCTCTGAAAATCCCAGCGCCAGAAGCCCGGCAATCACACCGGTCAGCACATCGCCGGAACCGCCCTTTGCCATCGCGGCGCAGCCGCTGTCGCCGATATACACATTGCCATCGCGCCCCGCCGTCACCGTCACGGCATCCTTGAGCACGCAGGTCACGCCTTTTTCTTCGCCATACCGCACCGCTGACTCGACCAGATCCCGTTTCAGATCCTCAATCGAGCGTCCCGTCAGACGCGCCATCTCTCCCAGATGCGGAGTAACGATCACATTTTCCGTAAAATACCCGGACAAATGCGGATGCTGTGCGACAGCATTTAATCCATCCGCATCCACAATGATCGGCACATAGGCGGAAAGCAGCACGTTCTGCACCAGGCTTGCGACATGGGCTTCCTTTCCCAGTCCCGGTCCCAGTACGATCGCGCTCGCCCAGCCGCACTCCTGTTCCACCAGGCTCTTAAAACCTGCCGGATCCGTCTGTGCCTGTTCCGGATCATACGGCGTCAGGATCGCCTCCGGAAGGAGATTTTGCAGAATCGGCACATTTGCCCGGACGGTCAGGATCTTCACAAGTCCCGAGCCCATCCGGTACGCAGCCAGGGCGCTCAAATACGCTGCGCCGCACATCCCCTCCGAACCGGCTGCGATCAGGATTTTTCCATACGTTCCCTTGTTGGCGTCTGCCCGCCGTTTCGGGATCTGGTTCTGATCCTCCGGATCATAGGCAAAATAGGTATGCCCTTCATATTTTGTATACGCCGGAAACCCGATGTCGGCAATCACAATCTCGCCGCACAGCTTCCGTCCCGGATAGAACACCATTCCCAGCTTCTCATAGCCGAAAGTAACGGTCAGATCCGCCTCAACTGCCTCGCCAAGCGCCTCCCCCGTCTCTGAGCTGACGCCGGACGGAATATCAACCGCAACTACCGCCTTTGGCTCCTGCTCCCGCATAAAACGGATCGCCTCGGCAAATTCACCGCCGACCTCTCTGGAAAGACCCACACCAAAGATCGCATCCACCATGATCTCCACATGCCCCGGCACATAATTTTCAAACGCCTCCACCGGGATCCCCAGATTCCGGTCAATCGCCACCTGACAGGTCATCTCCCCCGTCCAGTGTGCCTTGTCACCGACCGTGAGCACCGTCGGAAGCGCGCCACGCAGAAAGAGAATCCTAGCCAGCGCCGCGCCGTCCGCACCGTTATTGCCCGTTCCGCAAAATACCAGAAGCCTCTGCCCTGAAAGCTTCCCATACCGTTTTTCCATCTCGTCTGCAACCGCCAGCGCCGCTCGCTCCATCAGTACCAGAGAGGGTATCCCCACTTTCCGGATTGCATATCCATCTATCTCTTTCATCTGTTTTCCTGTCACCAGACGTCTCATTTCCATTCCCCCTCTCCGACTGCGTAAGCGGATGCCAGACTGCCTGTATTCGTGATCGACACGTGAATCCGGGTGATTTTCAGGCTGTCCGCAAGTTTCTTCGCTTCCCCGTGAAGCCGCACCCACGGTTTTCCAAGCTCGTCCCGGAGCACTTCTATATCCAGCAGTCCAAAGCCCCGAAAGCCTGTTCCAAACACCTTCGAGACTGCCTCTTTTACCGCAAAATCGCCGGCGAGCCGGGACGCATTTCCCCCAGCCTGCCGACGCTCTTCTTCTGTATATACACGCACCAAAAAAGCCTCTTTTTCACAGGCTTTTTTGATTCGCTCTATCTCTACCAGATCCGTACCAATTCCGACGATCATTTTATTTCTCCAGCACCAGCTGCCTCTTCCTGCTTTCTCTGCGCTTCTTCTCTCGCTTTCTGATCCTGCATACTGCATACGCGGTAAGAAAGGCGCATCAGGCTCTCCGACAGATGGACATTTTCCACCACAACGTCATCTGGAACCTGTAAATCTGTATGGGCAAAATTCCAGATCGCCTTGATTCCGGCTTTGACAAGCCGATCCGCAATCTCCGGTGCTTTCGACTTCGGAATCGTCAGCGCTGCGATCTGCACTTCATTGTCCTTGATAAACTGCTCCAAATCTTCAATACCACGGATCTCCACTCCTCGGACTACCAGACCGACCAGACGCGGATTCACATCAAACATGCCTTTGATTAAAAAACCACGCCGCTCAAAATTTGTATAATTCGCGATCGCCTGACCCAGATTTCCCGCACCGATAATAATCAGGTTATGCTGACGGTCAATTCCCAGAATCCGGGCAATCTCCGAATATAAATACTTTACATTATAACCATATCCCTGCTGACCAAATCCGCCGAAATTGTTCAGATCCTGACGAATCTGGGACGCTGTCACCTTCATGCGGATACTCAAATCATTCGATGAGATTCTCTCTACTCCCTCCTCGAGCAATTCGCCCAAGTAACGATAGTATCTGGGTAGCCTAGAAATGACCGCTTTAGATATCTCTTTCTGTTCCACGGCTTTCTTCCACCTTTCTTTCCTATAACGTTGTCCATATGGTTTACGCAAACCTTCGGACAATCTGATAAATTTATTATAGTCATATGATAAATAATTGTCAATTTTTTTATTTTATATGAGGGATTTTACATTGTATTTTGCAAAATTTTCTGACCAGAAACAGCCATTAACCGTTCTCATTCTTGCATTGCTTCTTTATTTATATTATAATTTAAGATTGACGGTATATTTTTTAACCGAAATACATGGATACAACCACAGGAGGAATCTATGATTTTATCTTGCAGCAATATTTCAAAAGCATTCGGTACGGAGGAAATCCTCAAACACGTATCGTTTCATGTAGAAGATCACGAAAAAGCCGCCATCGTCGGCATCAACGGAGCCGGTAAATCGACTCTTTTAAAAATAATTGTCGGAGAACTCGCAGCAGACGAGGGCTCCGTGACCATCGCCAAGGGCAAAACCCTCGGTTACCTGGCACAGCACCAGGATCTGCATAGCCAGACCACCATTTATGACTCTCTTCTGGAGGTCAAACGTCCGATTCTGGAAATGGAACAGCAGATCCGCACGCTGGAACTCCAGATGAAGCACGCCGAGGGCGAAAAGCTCGAAACGATGCTCAACACTTACAGCCGCTTAAACCATGAATTTGAACTTTTAAACGGCTACGCATGGCAGAGCGAGATCACCGGTGTCTTAAAGGGACTCGGCTTTGTCGAGGAAGAATTTTCCAAACCGGTTTCCGAACTTTCAGGCGGTCAGAAAACGCGCGTCTCCCTCGGTAAGCTCCTGCTCTCCAAACCGGATATCATCCTTTTGGACGAGCCGACCAACCACCTCGACATGGAATCCATCGCGTGGCTGGAAACCTATCTGATGAACTACGCCGGGACGGTCATCATCGTCGCCCACGACCGCTATTTTCTGGACCGCGTCGTGACCAAGATCGTCGAGCTGGACGGCGGCATCGCCACCTCTTTCCAGGGCAATTACACCGCCTACAGCGAGAAAAAAGCGATCATCCGCGCCGGTGTGCTCAAGGCTTACCTAAACCAACAGCAGGAGATCCGTCATCAAGAGGAGGTTATCACCAAACTCAAATCCTTTAACCGTGAGAAATCCATCAAGCGCGCCGAGAGCCGTGAAAAAATGCTTTCCAAGATGGATCTTCTGGAAAAACCAACCGAAATCAACGACGCGATGCACATTACACTGGAACCGTGCGTCACCAGCGGAAATGACGTTCTCTCCGTCCGTGAGCTTGCCAAGAGTTTCGACGGCATGACACTCTTCACGGATCTGAACTTTGAGATAAAACGCGGCGAGCGCATCGCCATCATCGGCAACAACGGAACCGGCAAGACCACAATTCTCAAGATGATCAACGGTCTTCTGACCCCGGACAACGGCGAGATCCGGTTAGGTTCCAAGGTGCATATCGGTTACTACGATCAGGAACACCAGGTTCTGCACATGGACAAGACGCTCTTTGACGAGCTGCAGGACACCTACCCGGATATGAACAACACGCAGATCCGAAATGTGCTGGCGGCATTTCTCTTCACCGGCGACGATGTCTTTAAGCGCATCCGCGATCTGAGCGGCGGCGAACGCGGACGTGTTTCCCTGGCGAAGCTGATGCTCTCGGAGGCGAACTTCCTGATCCTCGATGAGCCGACCAACCATCTGGATATCGCCTCGAAGGAGATTCTGGAAAACGCGCTGGTTCATTACACCGGAACCGTTCTCTACGTCTCCCATGACCGATATTTCATCAACAAAACTGCGACCCGGATTCTCGATCTGACGATGGGAACACTGATTAATTATATTGGAAACTACGATTATTATCTGGAAAAGAAGGAGACGCAGGAGAAAGCCTATCTGGCTTCCGCCGCACAGGCAACCAACCGCTCTGCAAAATCTTCCGGAGCCGGAAACACAGGGACTTCCAGCCATCCGACCGCTGCGGCAGGCGCAAATTCGACTGCTCTTTCTGGAAATGGCACTGGTACCTCTGCTGCTTCGTCCGCTTCTGCCGTGACCGCTGCAGTTCAGGCGGCAGCCAGCGCTTCCTCCGGCAAATTGGACTGGAAACAGCAGAAGGAAGAACAGACGCGGCTTCGTAAGAAACAGAATGAATTGAAACGCGTCGAGGAAGAAATCCACACCCTTGAAACCCGCGATCAGGAGATCGATGCGCTTCTCTGCGATGAGACTGTCTTTTCCGATGTTCCGCGTTTGATGGAACTGAATAAAGAGAAGGAAGAACTGAATGCAAAGTTAGAGGGATTGTATGAGAAGTGGGAGGAATTGGCGGAGTAGTGGTTACTGTTCACGCATACGCGCCCAGTAACGGAATTTGCCGCGGCTTTGCATTTACATACGGCAAATTCCTGCTGCCACCACGTTTTCTTACGGCACTTCCGATGCCGGACCACTCTTAGCCTTTAAAGATTCATCCCCAGCCGGTCCGGCTCCGCTTCCGGCAAATTCCGGATCAGAGTTCATCTCGACCCCTTCGGCTTCGTCCGGTTTTTGTCCTTCCTGCCAGAATCCTAACTTTACGACATATTTGTATAATTCCGGACTGTTTTTTCGGATGTCAGCTCGGACATCTTCGTCACAGCAGGCGGCGAAAAAGCTGCCGAACTGCATCTCCGACTTATCGTCAAAGTAGGATGGAAGCGGCTGCACCAGTCCACTGCCAGCCAGATATCGCTCGAAATCCGTCAGGGCACGTGAGGTTTCTTCGTCGCTTAGTTCCGACGCAGCGAACTCGCCAAATGCCATCGCAAGTCCCTGCGGTTTAGAAAATTTGATTTTCTTGTAATGCACATCTGTATCATAATTGACAAAATAGATACCCTGCTCTGTTTTCGGTGCTGAGAAGTATGCCTTGTCTGTGTAGTACATCAGCTCCCAGCCTGATTCTGCAAATCGTTTGATCCACTCTCTTGGCACGCCTGCCAGTTCTTTCGTAATCTGTTCTTTTTCACTGTCCGACGGACGCCGTTTTCCCATCAAACGCACATCATGCGTCCGGTCGCGCAGTCCATTTGCATCGTAGTAGTTGAGTTCCACGTACTGATCCGCCGCCATCTGACCATTGTCAAAGAAATAATATTTATGCCCGTTTACCATCCGGTTTCCGCCGCTGAACATAACACATTTGGAATCAAACCAATACCAGGCATTTCCTGCCTGATACCAGCCGGTCGTCAGTGCTCCATCCTCGTTTGCATGATACCACTGATCCGTCTCTTCCTCATAAATCCAGCCCGTCATCATCGCGCCGCTCTCGGCGAAATAATAACGGTTTGTGCCGATTTTCCGGAGTCCCCGCTGCATATAGCTGCTTTTTCCCAGATAATACCAGTGACCATTCGATTTCAGCCAGGACGCTTTCAAAAAGCTGCCATCCGTCAGGCGGTACTGCCAGTCCTCGCCGTCTCCGACCCACTCGCCCTCATACAGATACATTTCTTTATTTTCAAAACCAGCCGCGCCACTTTCTGCCGCCGATGCCTCTGTCTCCGTTATATCATTGGCATTATTTTCGGTGCCGAACCTGTAAACCTGATTTTCTTCCTTGCCCTGCACCGGGGTGTCCGCAGACGCATCGTTACCTGCCGCCAGCGCTGTCCCACAAACAAACAGGGATACTAAAAAGGATGCTGCCCACATAAATTTTTTCTTCCAATTCATCGTGTGCCTCCCCTTTCTTGTTCATAATTAAGCAAAAAACTGTGAACAGTTGCCACATCTCTTCTTATTTTACCGCACCGCAAATGAAAAGTATAGAAAAAAATTCTTACATCCTTTATAATAATAAAATAAAAGACAGTTCATCAAAGACGGCAATATCCAATCTGCCTTTGAAACAATATAAAAATGATTACAAATTCCAATCACTCTTTTTTATAGAGTTATAAAATTAGAAAGGATACCATATATGAAATCAAAACGCATTTTGGCGCTGACGGGTGCTGTTATCCTAATCGCCCTCTACGTCTCTTCCATCATCTTCGCCCTGATGGACAGTCCACTAGCAGAAAATCTGCTGCTGGCATCGCTGTTCTGCACGATCGTTATACCGGCGGTGCTCTATGGGTATGCGGTGGCACTGCGATATTTTAAAAAGAAAAAATAACGTTCAAAAAGCAAACGACTGTCTATTTCTAACACAATACGCAGTCGTTCGCTTCTTTCATTCTTCTATACTGACTGCCTCCGCAGTCTCCTGTCATTTTTTCATCATCCCGCCACTGTAACCGCATTCTCCCGGACATCATTAATCGCTTTCATAAGCGCTGTTCTCGTTCTCACATCAAACAACTTTAAAAAACTAATTGGCTTATCAAACGGAGGCTTCTTCAAAACAGCCACATTCTCCATATACCCATTCTGCTCCATATGATTAATAATCTTATGAACAAAATTGATCTGCCGTTGGGTGAACCTCACATGGCTAAAGTCACATGCTTCTCGGCCGTTTTAAACGGCAAGACTAAATATCGGCGGATACGCCAGTAACTTAGAATTCGTGCGGATACGCACTTTTTCCA